>Ga0208394_100036_pt1 | contig 113046 bp, 97 predicted proteins | sample LakWasMet58_HOW8_2_FD_183892 | JGI IMG/M metagenome (GOLD analysis project Ga0208394, IMG submission 183892) | Freshwater sediment methanotrophic microbial communities from Lake Washington under simulated oxygen tension - Sediment Metagenome... | ecosystem: Environmental > Aquatic > Freshwater >... | reverse complement strand
CGGAAAACGCGCGGCTGTGATTCAAACCTTGCTCGGCACGGCCAAGCTCAACGGCCTCGATCCTTCGGCCTGGCTAAAAGACACCCTCGAAAAACTGCCTACCTGGCCTAACAGCCGTATCGACGAATTACTGCCTTTCGGCAAATCACATTAAATCACGCCCCCATCAACCTCGCTATGTGGTAGGGTTGGACGCTTACAAAGGGAAAGCGCTTAGTGTGCTTGGATATACCCGATAACTTTGATTGTATGCAGCCAGAACTTATTAAACTGCTAAAGGTAAAAGTTGCTCGATATATCCGGTTTTAAAAATAAAAACCTATGACCCCAATACTCAAGGTAACGCTCCGCTTCCTGCCTACTAGTCGACGGTGAGTACTAACGCTGAGAGACAGCTTTGGGTTTTTCAACCGCCATACACTAAAATTCTCTTGAATGTCGCAAAATGGCCGGTGGCCGCCCGCCAGTGTACTATTGCGGCATACCCTTACGGGACGGGCCACTGAGACATTTTTCGTGTATCAATAGGGTTAAATTTAGATTATTGAGGCATTCCGTCATGAAAGCCTAGACCTAAATGAGACGAAATCTGGCTCGTCCTACAGTTGCATTTAAAGTGAGCCCGCGAAAATGGATTGCGAGCCGGTGCCAATAAATGCAAGCTCAGTTGCAGATAATGTGAGCCGGGCCGGATTTTCAGTGGCAGTTAATTCGAGCCGAAAAACAGGATAATTGCGAGCCCGGCCATTTTCAAACGCGAGCCCTTACAAGTAAGAGAAGGCGCAATTACACGCTCAAACATAAGACGACTTCCACACTGAGAACTGCTTTTCTTTCCGACCCCCATTAACTGTCCTGGCGGTTATCGGCAATCCATCACCGGCCCGGTATCGACTGCCCAAAAGGAATAGTTTGGCCGTGCTGGCGGCATCGATCGCCAGGCAAGGATAGGAAGGCTTCTCGGTAACATAGGGAACGTGTTTTGAAAGTTTTTTAAGTGACTTAATTTAATCAATTTTGGCTTTTGTGCTGGGTTTAGTGCTGGGTTAGTGCTGGGTTGGTATCTCTGAAAGCATTGATAGTGCTGACTATGCTGGGTATGCTGGGTTATTTAGATATTCTCAAAATTTTTACAAAAAAACTTAAACCTGAGTGCCTAAGCTTGGCGAGGTAACTGGATAACTCACACATCTTCTTTCAATTCATTTAGATAATCAGCCCACTGCTGCATCATCTTATGGCGTTCCAAAAGGTGGGCGGTGCGGTTGTAGGCTCGGCCGTTGGGATCGCGGACCGCGTGGGCGAGCTGGTGTTCGATAAAGTCGGGCCTGACGCCCAGCACTTCGTCCAGGATGGTCCGGGCCATCGCCCGAAAGCCATGGCCGGTCATTTTGTCTTTGCCGTAGCCGAGCCGCTTCAGGGCGGCATTGATCGTGTTCTCGCTCATGCAGCGGTCGCCGTTGGGGGTGCGTTCGGAGGGGAACGCGTAACGGCCGCGGCCGGTGAGGGGATACAGTTCCTGTAGGATGGCGATGGCTTGCCGGGACAGCGGGACAATGTGCTGCACTTTGGTCTTGGAGACGAAGAAGCGCCATTCGGCGGTGTCGAGGTTCACGTCCTGCCATTGCATGGCCCGCAATTCGCCAGGGCGGACAAACACCAAGGGAGCCAGCTTTAACGCGCACACCGCGGGCAGAGAGCCCTGATAACCGTCGATCGCGCGCAAGAGTTCGGCAACTTCTTTCGGCTCGGTGATGGCGGCGAAGTGTTCGCCTTTGGCCGGGGGCAGGGCGCCTTTTAAATCCTGGGTAATGTCCCGGTCGACGCGGCCGGTGGCGACCGCATAACGGAACACCTGCCCGCAGATTTGCAGGGTTCGGTGGGCGGTCTCGATGGTACCGTTGTCCTCGACGCGGCGCAGGCAGGCGAGAATGTCTTTCGGAAGGATCTCTGCGATCGGTTTGCCGCCCAGCCAGGGGAAAACATTCCGTTCGAGCATCCGTTTAGAGCGGTGATTCTTTTCTTCCCAGTTCTCGACCTTTTTAAGGCCCCATTCCCGGGCGATCACTTCGAAACTGTTCGCAGCGCTTTCGGCTTTGGCGGCTTTGACGGCTTTCCTGTTTTCACCTGGATCGATGCCGGCGGCGAGCTGCTTTCTGGCCTCATCGCGTTTCTCTCTGGCCTGGGCGAGGCTGGTCTCCGGATAGGTTCCCAGCGATAATAATTTTTCCTTCCCTTCGAAGCGGTATTTGAATCGCCACCACTTACCCCAGCCGTCCGCTTGCGGTTTAACCAAAAGGAAGAGGCCTTTTTCGTCGGAGAGCTTGAACGGCTTGCCGTCGCTGGCTTTGGCGTGTTTGTGTGCGTTCTTGCAGGCGGTGTCTGAGAGCGGCATTGGGGGTAACTCCTTCTGGGGGTAACTAGATACCCCAAAATGTTACCCCAACTTACCCCCGTTTTCTACCGTACTTTGTCGCACTTCGTTGGACAATAAAAAACCCGCTAAGCCTTGCAGCTTGCGGGTTTAATGTGTTTCGTCGAACATCGCCGAATCGAATAATGGAGGCTGCGACCGGAATCGAACCGGTATATACGGCTTTGCAGGCCGCTGCATAACCATTTTGCTACGCAGCCTTGATCAACTTAAATAAAAAAGCCGCGAGTTTCGCGGCTTTTTTTGTATTATTTGGAGCGGGAAACGAGATTCGAACTCGCGACCCCAACCTTGGCAAGGTTGTGCTCTACCACTGAGCTATTCCCGCGCTAGAAATTATTTGCACATTATATAGGATTTATCGATTGTGTCAAACAATTTTTCGCGACAGCGTTATATTTTTATTGGAGGTCGATCGCCAAGACCCAGCCGGTCTTGCCGTTGCACTCGCCGCCTTCGACCGAAACTTCGGCGAAGCTATTGGCTGTCTCGAAAGCGTCCTGTAAGCGCAAGACTTTGACGGAGGTGCCTTGTGGGAAGTGTTGGCAGGTGCCGGTACGATCCGCTTCTTCGGTGTCATCGTAAGCGGCCAGGGCGCCGGGAGCCGGAACGAGGCGGATCGTGGAGGCAGGATCGTAGCTGTTCGGTGATTTTAAGGCATAGGTTTGACCGACTACGAGAGCTTTCTTGGCATATTGTTGAACGGCCGGACGATTTTCCCCGCCGCTGAACATCGCAATCAGAATCAGCAGGGCAACGCCGCCGACAGCGCCGTAAAAGACTTTGGGTTTGGTTTCTTTTAAGTTCAACGCGGCTGAGGTCAGATTGCCAATCAGGTTTTTTGCGGACTCTACCGATTTGTTTGCGTTATCTTCGTTACTCATTTCTCATCCTCACGATGTTGATATTTATTATTGTAGTTGCATTGGAATTCTGACCACTCTCTCCTCGGCCGCCCGTTCACTTCGGGCGGGTCAGGTTTGTGCCTGAGTCAAAATTCACTGCACGCGGAGTGTAGCGGGCTTGGTTGATTCTGCCGCAACCTTGTTTCCTACTTTTTTTTCTATTGCTCACTCGACCGCACAAGTTACCACGATGAAAAAACTTTTCAAGTGATTTGTGTTTGACTGCCGGATTTTACAAGCAGGCTAGATGAAGTCATAGCCTTTTTTTGCGCTTGAGAGTTTGGTGCTTTCCATAATTTTGACACATTGAAATTGCCAGTAGCCCAGGCCGATATTTTTGCGGTTGTGCAAGCTAACGGGGTAATCTTCGTTCTTCCACAGGATGCGGGCCACATCGCCGTTTTTCAGCATGAAGTTGTCGGTGATCAGATAGCTTTTATCGCCGTCTGTTTCCGCGGAGGCGTAAAGCAGCGCTTTGAGCGGTTCTTCCTTCTTGGATGCGTCTAGCAGGTTGTAGGTGACCGGGTAGCATTGCGAAGTCAAAGATTCAACGCCGAAGACGAGGTTGTTGGTCTGTTTTTCGATCAGAAGCTGATTGACGATGCCGAGCGTGCGGGTGTTATCCGGGTTATCTGCTTTTCTGAGGCTGACCAGGCGGCCGATGGTTAATAGGCCGCTCTGTTCGAAGCGGCCGGTCAACAGGCTTTCGGAAGCGGTGTGGGCCAAGAGTTCCGCATTGCTCTCGGCAAGGGGGATCTGATCGTTCAGCAGTTCGTAAGTCGGGATCAGTCCCAGGGTCATATGGCGGTCCAGACGATCGCCGAATAATACGGTGCTTTCCAGTTCAAAGCCGGACCAGCGGTGGAAAAGGTACTCCAGCAGATCGAATGTCGGCGTGCGCTCGTTATAGGCGATCAGTACCGAGCTGAAGCGGCCTTCGCCGGTATTGGCGAGTCTTGCCTTGTGTTCGAGCAGTTTGAAGATTTTGGTCAAATCCAGATACAACGCGGCCGAATCCGGCCGGCCTGCGTCTTCTTTCAAAAAATAGGGTGCACGGTCTTCGTCGGTCAGAATCACGCATTGCACCGCTTGTCCTGATACCGGGGTGTTTTTGATCTGGATCGAATCGCAGATCGTTTTGATGAATTGGTGAATCAGCAAAACTTCTTTTTGCATCAGGCCGCTCGGGGCCGCCAGGCTGAGCAGCAGGATTTGCTTGTAACAGTCTTCGGGGCTGTTTTTTTCCGAGGGATTGGACGGGTCGACGACCAGCTTGGCCGTGTCTTTTTTGAGCGAGACGCCGAGTTTATAGAGCGAATGCAGATCGATCCAGATCCAGTCCGGGATCGGCATGCGCATCAGGTAATGGCTTATCACGATGCTGCTGAGCCCGTCTATACAGCGATGCAGGGCCAAAGGCAGTTGTTTGCCCTGAAACCAGCCGAAATTCTTTTGCGACAGCTCTTTCAGCACGATCCAATAGCTTAGCGTCAATTCCTTTTCGATAGAGACGAGCACATTGAAGATTTTTTGCTCGTTTTCTTCTTTCGGGAAGCCGGTTTTGGTCAGCCGGCTGCGCAGATTTTCTTCGATCGCGAGTAGGCTGGGGCGCAATTGCTCGAGAGCCGTCATGCGGAGTTCGGCCGCAACCGCTAAAGTATTGAACTCTATAATCAAATCGTGCAGCAGTCGCGTCGCCAGACCCGGATTCGCGGCCGGTATCTCGTCGATCCACTGTTGCAGGGGCTTGGTTTCGAACTCTTTAATGCGCTGCGGATTGTCTTCCTGTTTGGGAATAACAAGGTAAAAAGAGTTTTTCACGTAGTCACCGAAGGGATGAGGTCTCGTTAGAAGTTGCTGATCGAATGAGGGGTTTGGCAAGCGTTCAGACGCAAAACACCACTCGGGAAATGATTAACCTCCGCCTTTTTTGGTCATCATTCCTTTGGATGGATTATAGCCAATAATTGCGGCGCTAATGAAAACAATGAAGGCGGCCAGCGTAAAAAGCAGCGCTTCCTGGTTATATTGGCCGTAGAGAGCAAAGCGGGTCAATTCGACGGCTTGCGAAAAAGGATTGTATTTTGCCAGATTGTACAGCAGCAGGCTTGATTCTTTCAGCTTCCATAAAGGATAGAGCGCGGTCGAGAGGAAAAACATCGGGAAGATCACAAAATTCATCACGCCGGCAAAGTTTTCGAGCTGCTTGATGAACGAGGATAACAAGAGTCCCAAGGCGCCGAGCATCAGGCCGGACAGGATCAGTGCCGGGATGATATAAAGATAACCCTGCCAGGGCGCGTGAATCTTATAAGCCCAAGCGATCGCGAGAAATACATAGACCTGCAGGATCGACACGAAGGTGCCGGCCAACAGTTTCGATAACAGCAAAAACCAGCGCGGCAAGGGGCTAACCAGCAGACTGCGCATGCTGCCCATTTCGCGGTCATAAACCATCGACAGCGAGCTCTGCATGCCGTTGAACAGCTGGATCATGCCGATCAGCCCTGGGGTAATGTAGACTTCGTAAAGAATGTAGGTCTGGTAGGGCGGGTTGATCGCGAGTCCCAAGGCGGCCCTAAAGCCTGCGGCAAAGACGAACAGCCAGATCAACGGCCTGACCAGCGCGGAGATGAATCGCTCGCGCTGGGTCACGAAGCGCCGGAGTTCGCGGCCGGTGATGCCCCACATCGCGCGCCAGAAATGCAGAATGTTCATCGGGGTTCAATCTCCCTGAGTCAGTTTGAAAAAAGCGTCCTTGATCTGCGGCGCGCCGGTCGTTTGCAGCACGGCATCGACGCTGCCGGTGGCCCTGATTTTGCCCTTGTGCAACACGATCAGGCGGTCGTCAGGATAAATTTCGTCGATCAGGTGGCTGGCCCAGAGCACCGCGATGTTGCCGGTATTCGCGAGGCGGTGCACATAATCGACGATCGAGGTGCGGCTCGGTACGTCGAGGCCGACGGTCGGCTCGTCGAGCAGCAGCAGCGACGGTTTGTGCAGCAAGGCCCTGGCGATTTCGACGCGGCGGCGGTGGCCGCCGTTCAGCTGGCGGACTTTTTCGAAGCGGCGCTCGACCATGCCGAGGCGTTCGAGTTCTTCCAGGATGCGTGCATCGGCGACCTTGCCGCTGATGCCGTGCAGCGCAGCATGGTAGCGGAGGTTTTGCTGCACAGTCAGGTCCAGATCCAGCGTCGTCTGTTGAAAGACGATGCCGAGGGTGGCGAGCGCTTTGCAGGTCTCTTGCTTGATGTCATGGCCGCCCAGTTCGATGCGGCCGCTCGGCGTGTCATACAGGCGGGTGATCAGCGAAAACAGCGTGCTTTTGCCGGCGCCGTTCGGGCCGAGCAGCATCGTGCAATGGCCCGGATTGATCTCGAAGCTGACACCATCGAGTGCTTTTTTCGCGCCGTAGGAAAAATTTACATCGCTGACGGATAAGGCGGGGCTCGTGTTCATGGCTTGACCGCGATGCCCCAGGGATAGGTGCCGACACCGACCGATTGGGTCACGGTCTGGCTTGAGAGATCGATGATCGAAATGTCGTTGCTGACGCCGTTGGTCGTGTAAAGGCGCTGTTGATCGGGCGAGAAGGCCAGGTTCCAGACGCGCGAGCCGACCAGCAGCGTATTTTCGACGGTCAGTTTTTGCGCGTCGATCACCGCGACCCGGTTCGCGGGGCCCAGGGCGACATAGCCGCGTTTTCTGTCCTTGTCGATCACGACGCCCACCGGCTGGATCTTGTCGGCGGTCACGCCCTGGACTTCAAGCTTGATGTTCTTGACGATCTGCTGCGTTTTCGCATCGATGATGGTCAAGGTGCCGGCCATTTCGGAGGTGACCCACAACTGCTGGCTGTCGGCCGTGAAGGCGACCGCGCGCGGGCGCGGGTCGACCAAGGTATGGTTGACCGCTGCATTCGTCTTCGCATCGATCCAGTGCACCATGTTGGTCGTTTCGGAGGCGCTGATCACCCACTTTTTGTCCGGGCTGGTCGTGATGCCTTCCGGTTCGACGCCGACCTTGATTTGTTTGATCGCTTTCTGTTTCGCAAGGTCGATCACGGTGACCATGCTGTCGTCCTCATTCGAGACATAGAGCATCGTGCCGTCCGGATTCAGCGCGAAGGTCTCGGGGTCTTCGCCGGATGGCAGTTTGCCGGTCACCTTCAGCGTTTCCGCGTCGAGAATCTTGATCGTGTCGTCGTCGCTGGTCGCGACATAGATCGACTTGAAGTCGGGGCTCAGCGCGATGCCGCGCGGGCGCTGGCCGACCGGCACGGTCTTGACCAGTTTGCCTGCGACAGGATCGACGATGGCCAGTGCATTGTCTTTTTCGAGCGTCACGTACAGTGTTTCGGCGCTGGCGTCGAGCGCGGCGGCGGACACCGCGATGAAGGCGGAAAGCAGCGTTTTATTGATCATTTGTGCAATGGGCAGGTGGTTTCGGGTTGATCGTAGCCGAGCGTGTCGAGTTCGGTTTTCGGGTGCAGGAAGCCTTCGATCGGCGCGACGGCGACCAAGGAGCGCGGCGCGGCCAGCAATACCGGCTGCCGCAATTGGCCGTCCCAGGGGCGGAACGACAGCGGCGTGCCTTTGTAGCCTTGCAGCGCGAAGGCGGGGCTCAGCATGTAGTCCCTGACCGGCTTCAATTCGCCCGATTGCGCGCGCGTCGCCGCCTCGCCGACCGCTCTGGCCGCCAAATAGCCGCCGTAGTCGATCTCTTCCATCCAGCGGCCGTATTTTTCCTGGAAACGGTTCTGCAATTGCACCGCACCCCATTGCTCGTGCGTCCGGTGCCAGGACGTCGCGGTCAAGCCCTGGGTGCCGGCAACCGGGCGGGGCAGCCAGGTGCGGTAGTCCAGATATTCGCCGAATTCGCCGCGTTCGTCCGCCACGACCAGCACATCGTAGTCGTCCGCCTGCGTCATGACCGGCACATCGGCTTGCGCGGTGCGGCGCGCATCGGACGAGTGCTCCCAGGCTTTTTCGCTGACGATTTCGAGCCCGAAGCGCTTGGCCGCGCGCTTGACCGCATCGCCATACAAGCGGTCTTCGTCATGGCTGCCTTGCAGCAGGAACAGTTTGGTCCAGCGTTTTTTGAGCAGGTACTGGGCCAAGGCATCGGCGCGCATCGCCCGGTTCGGCAATAGATGCAGCACGTTCGCGCGGCAATCCTGGTTGCGGAGGGTGTCGTCCTGCGTGGCGATGTCCAGCAATAAGGTGTCTTTCGCTTCCGGCAGGTCGGCCAGTTTATTCAACTGAACAGTCGGCAGATTCACGATTACGAAGCGGTATTTGCCGCCGATATTTTGCTTGAACGTCGCGGCGGGATCGCCTTGCAGGGGCGCGGTAAAGGCCTTCAAGGCGAATTGCTGGCCGGTAAACTGTCCGGTCGTATTGTTGTCCTCGATCGCGAGTTCGGCGCCGGGCAGTCCCTTGTCCTTGATGAAAGGGTCCAGATTCGACAGCGGCGGCGGAGCCTCTTGTTCCTGCGTCAGATAGGCGATCGGCACCGGAGTCGGCTTGGCTTTGGCGAATGCCGGCCCGATCAGAGTCAATGGCGCGAGCCATAGGAGATGGAGCGTTTTCCTGAGTGGGAGCTTGAAAAATCCTGTCATGTCCTAGCGATGAAAATGGCGTGGGATTCAATTTTAACGGATTTGGCGAATTTTATTTAGCGGATGTTATGCATTGTCCACGAAATACACGAAAAATTTCATCGCACAATCCGGTTCAACCGTTGCTTTCGGTTGATAATTCCTTGTCATGGATTCTTGATAAACCGACTCGATAAAACCGCAACCTATTTCCCGGTACATCTCAAAAACATCACCTTATATTTTATAACACGCTGTTTTGCGCCCAATTTTCCCCTCCATTTTTTCGTGCCTTTCGGATCTTTCGTGGAGAATAATCGTGCGTAACCTCATTAAGCGCATGGCCGAATGCCGAATTTGATATTTGCTTGAAAAAGTTCGATACTTAGGGTTCCAAATCATTCTCCTGGTCGAGTTCTGTTATGTCCCAATATGCTGATAATGAGGATTTTGCCGCTCTAATCGAAGAAGACCTAATAGTCAATCAGCGCCGGACCGTGCGTTATATTCGCAAGGACATCGCGGCCTCGGTGCGCAGGGTGCATGGATTCGCGAGGATCGGTCTGGTCTGGTTTGGGAGGGAGATTCCGGCCGAATTGATCGACATCAGCAGCCGGGGTTGTTTGATCGTCAGCGCCGAAAAATTGGCTGTCGGGGCAACAGTGTTCGTGCGGCTGAGATTCGACACCGGTAAAGGCTTCGAAATCAAAGGGAGCGTCATCAGGAAAACGGAAGACCGGGAATACGGCATAAAATTTGTCGAATATAATGACGAACTCGGTGACTGTATGTTGCAGACGCAACGCGAGTTACTGATTAAATAAAGCGAACAGGGTTTGACGCCGAATGTCCGATTTTCAATTAAGCGGTATTTATATTTACCCGGTCAAGTCTCTGGCCGGCATACGGGTCGACCGCTGGCAGGTGGCGCCGACCGGCTTGCGGTATGACAGGCAATGGATGCTCGTCGATGCCGACGGCCTGTTTCTGAGTCAGCGCAAACTGCCGCGCATGGCGCTGATCAAAACCGCTTTGACCGGGAGTGAACTGCTGCTGTCCGCGCCGGGCATGGAGCCTCTGGGTTTGTCGTTGCTGCCTGCCGAGGGCGAATGGATGGATGTGACCGTCTGGCACGACCTATGCCGGGCACGCGCCGTTTCCAACGCGGCCGACCTTTGGTTTAGCCGGTTTTTAGGACAAAATTGCCGGCTGGTCTATCTGCCGGATCAATCGATTCGGCCGGTCGATCCGAATTATGGATCAAGTACGGATCATACCGCTTTTTCGGATGGCTTTCCGTTTTTGCTCGTTTCGGAAAATTCGTTGGCTGTTTTAAATCAGGAAATGGGCTTGAACCTGGCGATGGAACGCTTTCGGCCGAATCTGGTGATCTCAGGTTGCGCAGGCTACGAGGAAGATAGCTGGCGCGAAATACGGATCGGCGCGATCGATTTCCGCCTGCCGAAGCCCTGTTCGCGCTGCGCGGTGCCGACGATAGACCCTGCAACCGCGGAAACCGGCAAGGAGCCCTTGATCACGCTGAACCGGACCCGCAAATGGCAGAACAAGGTGTATTTCGGTCAGAATGCGCTGCACGATAACTGCGGCGAATTGGCGATCGGCGATAAGGTGCAGATCAAAACGACCGGGCCGAACCAGCCGCCATTGTGAAGTTTATCGGGTTCCAGCGCGCCGCGTGGGAACCCGAACCATTTTTACGCCGCAATAAACTGTTTCAAAATCTCCCCCGCATCGGCCATGCCCTTATGCAGATGCTGCTCGATCTCCGCCATCGTGATCTCGCCTTCGGTCTTGCCGGCCGCCCAGTTCGCGACTACCGCCAGCGCGGCATAGTCGATGCCGAGTTCCCGGGCCAGCGCCGCTTCCGGCATGCCGGTCATGCCGACCAGGTCGCAGCCGTCCCGCTCCATGCGGCGGATTTCGGCGGTCGTTTCGAGACGCGGGCCTTGGGTGCAGCCGTAGGTGCCCAGGGGCGAAACCTGGATATTCGCCTTCGCGGCCGCCTTGATCAGTCCGGTGCGCAGAGCTTGGCTGTACGGGTAAGTGAAATCGATATGGGTGACCGGATCGTCCTGATCCTCGAAAAAGGTATGCTTGCGGTCGTAGGTGTAATCGATGATCTGATCCGGAATTGCGATATGCGCCGGCCCCATCTCGGAGGTAATGCCGCCGACCGCCGCGACCGCGATGATCTGTTCGACGCCGAGCTGTTGGAGTCCGTAGAGGTTCGCGCGGTAATTGATTTTATGCGGCGGGATCGAATGCGGGTTGCCGTGCCGGGCCAGAAAGATCACTTCGCGGCCGTAGAGGTCGCCGGTCAGGAATTCGGCCGAGGGTCGGCCGTAAGGCGTGGCCACGGTGTCGCGCTTGACGATGGTAAGGCCTGCAAGCTGCGTCAGGCCCGTGCCGCCGATGATCGCGAGTCTGCTCATGCGTCGCCTTCCTTGCAGGCATAGATGCCGGCCGCGTTGCGCAAATAGCCCTTGTAGTCCATGCCGTAGCCGAACAGATAGCGGTTTTCGGTCTCGACGCCGACGAAATCGGCCCGGATCGGCTTCGCCCGGTCGAGCCTTTTATCGACCAGCACCGCGCTATAGACAGCCTCCGCGCCTTGTTCGAGGCAATGATCGACGATCGCTTTCAAGGTGATGCCTTCATCGAGAATATCGTCGACGACCAGCACGGTTCTGCCGTGCAGCGGTGTTGCGGGTTTCAAGGTCCATTCGAGCGTGCTGCCCATGATCTTGTTCTGATAGCGGCTGGCGTTGACCGCGTCGATCGTCAGCGGCATGGTCAGCCGGGTCAAAAGACGCCCGGCCGCGACGATGCCGCCGTTCAACACGCAAAGAAACACCGGATTGGTGCCGGCCAGTTTCTGGTTGATTTGCTCGGCCATTTGGTCGAGCGCCGCTTCGACTTCCTGTTCGCCGAATAATAAATCGGCCGTTTCTTGTACCTGTTGGATTTCGTTTAACATGAATGAAAAGTGTGGTTGATCTGATCGGAAATTTGCCGCCATTGTACCGAATTCAGCAGCTGTTCGCGGTTAAATTGCGGTTTGCCGCGCATCGCGGCGAGGCGGCGTTGGCGCTTCGGGTCGGGTTTGATCGGCAGCGCTTCGAGCACCTGTTCGGCGGCTTCCGGATTATTGCAGACCAGCACCATGTCGCAGCCGGCGGCGAGTGCCATCTTGGCGCGCTCGGGGTAATCGCCGGCCCAGGAAGCGCCGGCCATGCTCAAATCGTCGCTGAACACCGCGCCGTTGAACTGTAATTCTCTGCGCAAAATCTTTCGAATCCAGAACGGCGAAAAGCCGGCCGGACGGTCGTCGGCGGCGGAAAAAATCACGTGCGCCGGCATCACGCCTTCGAGCCCTTCGGCGATCAGCCGTTTAAAAGGCAGCAAGTCCTTGGCTTTGATGCTGTCAAGGTCGCGATCATCGACCGGCAAGGCCAGATGCGAGTCGGGCGCGACCGCGCCGTGCCCCGGAAAATGTTTGCCGGTCGCGGCCATGCCGGCCGCGTGCATGCCTTTTTGGAAGGCCGAGGCCAGTGCCGCGGCGAGGCCGGGATCGGTCGAAAACGAGCGGTTGCCGATCACCTGGCTGATGCCGCAATCGACGTCGAGCACCGGCGCGAAGCTGAAATCGACGCCGACTGCAAGCAGTTCGCTCGCCATCAGCCAGCCGGCGGCTTCGGCCAGTTCCGGTCTTTCCGCATAGCGCGCAGCCGGCGGCAGGCGCGTGAAGTCGGTTTGAAAGCGCTGCACGCGGCCGCCTTCCTGGTCGACCGCGATCAGGATGTCGCCGCCGCGCGCCTTCCGAATGGCGGCGACCAAGGCCTCGACCTGTTCGGGGCTGGCGTAATTGCGCGCGAACAGGATCACCGCGCCGGTATTCGGGTGGCGGATCTTGTCGATTTCATGCGCGGCCAGGGTAAGCCCCTCGACATCGAGCATGACCGGGCCGAGGGATGGGGTCGTCGTCATGGTCTGGATTGATTATATAGTCGTAGGGTGCGCATTGCGCACCTGAATTAAACGTTCCGATGAGTTGGGCTTCAAAAGATAAATGAAGCTTACATGGCTTGATTCATCTTGAACAGCGTATAAAAATTCCGCGTCGAGATTTGGGCAATCTCTTCAAACGAGGTGTTGCGCAATTCGGCGATCTGCTCGGCGACATAACGCACATAGGTCGGGTAATTCGGTTTGCCGCGGAAAGGCACCGGCGCCAGGTAGGGCGAGTCGGTTTCGATCAGGAAGCGGTCGGCGGGCACTTTTTTCGCGACTTCCTTGATGTCCTGCGCGCTGTTGAAAGTCACGATGCCGGAGAACGAGATATAAAAGTTCAGGTCGAGCGCTTGCTCGGCGAATTCCCAGTTTTCGGTGAAACAATGAATGATGCCGCCGCAGCTTTCGGCGCCTTCTTCCCGCAGGATGCGCAGCGTGTCCTCGCGCGCTTCGCGGGTATGGACGATCAGCGGCTTGTTCAAGGCTTTCGCGGCGCGGATATGGGTCCTGAAACGGTCGTGCTGCCAGCCGAGATCGCCGCTGCTGCGGAAATTATCCAGGCCGGTTTCGCCGATGCCGATCACCTTCGGATGACTGCCCAGTTCGAGCAACTGCTCCAGCGTAGGCTCGAAGCCGTCATGCGCGTTCGGATGCACGCCGACCGTGGCCGAGAGCTGCGGGTGGTCCTTGACCAGATCGAGCATCGCAGGATACGCATCCATGTCGATCGAAATGCAGAGCATGTGCTCGATGCGATGGTTTTCCGCATCTTTCAGAAAGCAGGAAAAATCGTTTTGGTAAGGGCCGAGGTCGATGCGGTCGAGATGGCAATGCGAGTCGATAAGCATGGGGCTTGGGGTAAATATCTAGCGGGAAAGAAAAAGCGCAGGGATTCGGAAACGGGGAGGGCCGTCGCGGCACACATCCCGGTCTACAAAATACCGGCAAATGCTGCCGGTATCGGATGATATTTTACGCGATTGGGCGCGCGCCGTGTGTAAAAGTTGGTTTACGGGGTTTACATCGTGTGCGTCGGTTTGTCCGATTCGAGCGCGCCGGCCAGATAGGTTTCGATCTTATTCCGCGCCTGGCCGCCGTCCTGATCGCTGAATTGCACGCCGATGCCTGAGGCGCGGTAAACGCCGCCGGGCGGGTTTTTCCAGATGATCTTGCCGGCGATCGGCAGCCGTTCGGTTTCTTCCATCAGGCTCAGCAAAATAAACACTTCCTGTCCCATTTCGTAAGGCCTCGTGGTCGGGATGAACAGGCCGCCGTTGGTGACGAAGGGCATATAAGCCATGTACAGCGCGCTTTTTTCCTTGATCGATAATGACAGAATGCCTTGCCGTGGAGTGGAGTCCGACATGATGATTAGCTCCGGTTGAGTTCAGACCAGTGAATTAAAATTTCTTCCAACATCATCTGTTTATTGATTTGGCTATCGAGCCGTTCGCGCGCAGCCAACAATAAATCGTACAACTGATAAAGGTCTCTCAAGTTTAGCCGGCCGGACAGTTCTTGCAAGGGAGCGCGGAGAGGGGAATCCTGCAACAGATTGCCGTCCGGGCGAAATTTGCATTTGATCAGTTCGATCAGCCAGGAGGTCAGCCAGGCGAGCAGCGAGGGGAGCGGCAGTTTCTGCCAGTCTTCCGCCACCGCGATGGGGCTTGCGCGGTGTTTGGCGATGTCGAGCCAGGCCTTGAAGCAGTCGCTGCGGGTGGTCAAGGCGTGTTCCTTCGCATAGTGCAGGGCGGCGAACGGCGCATTTTGGGCCAGCGTCGCCAAGGCTTCCGCATCGGCGATAGCCTGCGCCTTCAGCCAGGCCACGAGGGTTGCGTGGTCGGGCGGCGTGACGGCCAGGCGCTGGCAGCGGCTGGCGATCGTGATAGGCAATTTGGCGGGTTTGGCGCTGATCAACAGGATCACAGTGCGTTCGGTCGGCTCTTCGAGGCATTTCAAAAACGCATTCGCGGCCGGCCGGTTCAATTGATCGGCCGGGTCGATGATCACGACGCGATAGGCGTCGTATTGCGGTTTGAGCTGCGTGTCGACGATCAGTTCGCGAATCCGGTTGATGCCGATCGCTTTGCCGGGCTCCTCCGGGGCGACCACGAACAGGTCAGGGTGGTTGCCGGCGGCAAACAGTTTGCAGCCGTGGCACTGACCGCAGGCTTCGCCTGAGGCATTCGGCGCCTGGCAGAGCAGGGCGGCGGCGAAGCGTTCGGCCAGTTCGCGCTTGCCGAGGCCCTTGTTGCCGGTGATCAGCAGCGCCTGCGGGATGCGCCCTTGGCGGATATAGCCGCAAAGCTGGCGCCATTGGGCTTGCTGCCAGGGCAGTAACGGTTTCATCGCAGCAAGGCCGAAGGCGAGTCGGCGAAGGCGGCTTGTTTTCTGTTTTTCTTTGACGTTAACATAGTGCCCTTATATTCGTTTTTTGTAACATAAACTGTCAAGCGGTTTGATGGTTTCATTGGAGGATGTGTTGAGAAAAATTATCGGCATTGCGGCGCCGGCCAGGTCGGGAAAGGATACCGTGGCGTCGATGTTGCTCCGGCATCGCAAGGTCGCCGCCTATGCGCTTGCAGACCCGCTCAAGATCGGCTGCCAGGCGCTCTTCGGCTTGACTGACGCAGAAACCTGGAACGACAGCATCAAGGAAAACAGGATTCCCTTATGGGGGCGTTCGCCGCGTGAATTCTTTCAGCATGTGGGTACGGACTGGATGCGCGCGCACAATCCGGAGCATTGGTTGATGCGGGCAGAGCGTGCGATTCACTCGCCTGTTAGCCAAGACAAAGGTTTAATGACGCCGTCGTTGCAAGACGCCAAGGTGCCGTTCAAGCTGGCCGCGCAAGCCTTCTTCGACCTGTCTTGCAGGCAAACCTGGGATAGCGATGCTTCCGATACGATGGACCCGTTCTGGAACTTGTCGCCCCGGCAAATGTTTGATTTGATCGAAGCCTTGGCCCTGACCGATTTCCCGGATTATTTTGCACGCCGAGCACAGCGTCCGATAGCCGAGCCGACCAGGGCGGTGCCTTATTTGGGGGCAAGCGAGGTGATCATCATCAAGGACATACGCTTCGAGAATGAGGCCGATTTCCTGCGCCGCCATAACGGAACCCTCTGGCACATCGTTCGAAATGACGCGCAAAAAGTCAATGCGCATGCATCCGAGCTGGGCATCGCAATCGGAGAAAAAGACGTGGTGATTTACAACAATGGCACGCTTGAGCAACTCGCCATCGCGGTGGAAAAGGAGTGGCGAAACCACCGCTACGATGATGCCTTAACCAACGAGTAAACTGTAAAGCTCTGGGTTTTCGATCCGGCGGCTTCAAAAATTAGCCTCAATTGGATCTGGCATTGATAGGAAAAAGTCGACCCCAATCCGTCTAGTGACTCTCTTTCAGGGTCGACTCAATGTCTCAAAGGTTTAAACAATATGCTCCCAGTCTATTTTATTAGGCATCGGGTTTTCTTTTTCCGGCCCAATGTCCGGGCTCTTTAATTCCTCGGGACATTGCTCACTCTTTTTCGTCTCGTTGACCAGGTAATTTTTAGCTTCTTGGGTGCCAAACGCGATGCCTTTCTTTGCGGCATCAAGATCGGGATAGATTGTCTTTCCTACGACCCCCCATAAGGCGAGGATCATCATCACCATGGATAAAAAGGGCGCAGACACCATTAAAAATTTGATCAGTCCAAACAATAGATGTCTAGTCATGGTTGCCTCCTCCTGTAAGCGTACTGGTCATTTCTACCATAAATGATCCATAAAATATAGTCGTACTGCTACCGAGATCTCCGATAATTTACCGTGATTCGCCCACAAATAAATCGATGAATAGCGTAAGCTTAATGCAATCTTTATGAATTTGTTCGTAAATATCAGATGAAAAAACTCTTTAGGGCAATCTTTAAACTGTTACGTCTCGGGAGGTAATCATTGATGCATCATAAAGAAAATTTTTTTATTAAGTTTATGAGGTTGGCGGGCCCTTTTTGGCGTTCCAAAAACCGCTTCATCATATGGGTAGAGACTGTCTTGCTGATTGGTCTGACGGTGATGCAAATTGAACTGGCAGTCTATATTACCCAATGGAATGCAGATCTTTTTGATGCCATTGAGCAGCGATCAATGGCTGGCGTAAAAAACCAGGCCGTCGTATTGATGCTGATTTTCATTGGCGGCATCACTATCGCTACAGTCCATTTAATCGTCAAACGGCGCTTATTGATTGGTTGGCGGACATGGCTAACCGAAAAAGTCATTGCCAAATGGATTGAACAAGGCCGCCATTATCAGATTACCTTTTTATCCCAAAATGACCATGACAATCCGGACGGCCGTATCGCCGAAGACATTCGTATTGCGACCGAAGACGCTATAGCGCTAAGTCATTCATTGTTTTACTGTTTACTGATGTTGGCGAGCTTTACCCCTATTCTTTGGGGCATCTCCGGAAGAGTGGTATTTGAGTTCGGCAGCGTTTCGATTCCGGTGATGGGATACTTGGTCTGGATTTCGATCAGCTACTCAATCTGCGCTTCGATTTTTGGCTGGTGGATGGGTAAACCGATGACATCGGCCACGCATACAAGACAAACCCAAGAGGCTAATTTTCGGCACGACCTGATCGATATCCAGAATCATTCTCAAGCTATCGCACTGATTCGCGGCGAGATCAACGAACAAGAGCGGCTACTCGATTCGTTTCAAGCGATTATCGCGTCCTATGCCGAACAAACGACAGCTTGGATTAGGATTCAGATATTTACTTCCGGCTACTCGGTCGCCTCTATGGCTTTGCCGATTTTAGTCGCATCGCCTCGTTATATCGCCGGCGCCATTTCATTGGGGATGTTGATTCAATCCGTCCAGGCCTTTCAGCATATGGTTTCCGCTTTGTCCTGGCCGGTCGACAACATGGCCCAAATCGCCAAATGGCGAACATCGGTCGAGCGGGTTTTAGGGCTCATGAATGCACTTGATCATCTGGAACGTGACATTTCCGATCTGAATTCACAGCAAATCCATGTCAATGAGGCCAATGTTTCGGCGCTAAAGTTCAAAAACATCAGGCTGGAAGGCCAGGAAGGCGAAAAACTTTCCATCGTTGTCAATCATCAAATCAAAGCGGGCGAGCATGTGCTGATTGCCGATCAAGCCAACAATGGCGCCAAGCTGTTTAAGGCGATTGCCGGTTTATGGCCCTGGGGATCCGGCCAAATTGAAGTTCCGGCGGGCCAATCGACATTCTTTATGCCGCCCAAGCCCTACCTGCCTGCAAAGTCGTTATTTGAAGCCATTTGCTACCCCAAAACCAAGGCGGCGTTTGACCTGGCCGAGGTAGAAAAAAAGCTTGAGCAAGTCGGCCAAAAAGCCCTTATCCATCAACTGAACCGAGTCGATACCTGGGCCGATGTGCTGTCAAACGAACAGCAGCAGTGTTTAGGCTTGGTGCGCGCGTTATTGCATCGGCCGCAATGGATTTTCGTGCAGGAAGCCCTCGACTCACTGCCCCCCGATGACGAGGCGAAAATGCTCAAATTATTGGCCCACGAATTACCTCATGCAGGCATTTTGACGATTACGCATCAGCCAGTCGCGCAGGCTTTTCATCAACGCAAACTTAAGATTTAGAAACGCGGATAATTTTTAATCGGCTCAAATCGGCCAAAAGCAGACTGCTATTGTCCAAAGAATCCACCTCGAAAAGCGTCCGCTTTGTAGGATTTAGCTGACTCATAACTTTTCGATCTTATACGTTCTGATATTAGTGGCTCTGCGAGGCTAACGTCTACCGATTCCTTGACCAAGTAAAAGCAAAAGAAGACGATATACGGGTTTGGACTTTCGGGTATGGTCAGGTTAATGGTTTAAAATATTCTTTGATCGCGATTGGCGGCACAGAACGTCAGAGATTTTAGGAATGCCGATAGGATGATGGCATTCATCGCTTTTCCAGGTGCTTGCCGTGCGATCTTGTCAGCCATTGATTACCGTATCGAGGCTTTATCGATACCACTATCCGATGAAGAAATTGTCCAACCGCCGCCGAAAGCCCGGTAAAGCGACACCATGGCCACGCTGACCGCCGTTTGGGCTTTTGCACGTTCGTCGCTGACGGCCAGTTTGCTGCGCTGCGCATCCAGAACGGCCAAATAATTGCCTGCACCGCGCTGATACAACGCGTCGACCAGCCGGTAAGCTTTTTCCGCCGAGGCTTCCGCTCCAGTCAATTGGCCGAAGCTATCCGTGGCGGAACGATGCGCGACGAAGGCGTTTTCCACGTCCTCCAGGGCCAGTAAAAAGGTTTTCTCGTAATTTGCGGCGACCTGATCCAGCCGCGCATCGGCGGTCGCAATATGGGCGCGGATTCGACCGGCGTTGAATATCGGCGCCGAAAGGCCAGAGCCCAGCGCATAAACGCTCTCGGCCAGACTCGGAAAACCGCCGACCGCCAGTGCGCCGACGCCACCACTGGCCGACAGCACCAGCTTCGGATAAAGATCGGCCCGCGCCGAACCCAGGCTGGCCGCCGCCGCACTGACTTCGGTTTGCGCCAGACGCAAATCGGGACGTTGCGCGAGTAAATCGGACGGCAACAAGTCGGGTATGCTTGGTGCGGCGACTGGCAACGGGCCGACGACGGCCAGCCGCTTTTCCAGGCTTTCCGGCGGCTCGCCCAACAAAACCCCCAAACGATGGGTGAGTTTTTTCTCAGCATTGACCAATACCGGCAGCGTCGCTTCCGTGCCCTGCAACAACGTTTGCTGGCGGGCCATATCCGCCTCGTTAGCCAGTCCGGCTTTAAGAAACACCTGCAAAGTCCTCAATCGTTCGCGTTGCAAATCGATATTTTTTTGCAGAATGCCGATACGTTGCTGCACGCCGCGCTGCTCCAGATAGTTTGTCGCCATTTGGGCCAACAGACCGACTTGCGCCGCATGCAAGCCTTCCTGACTGCCTTCGGCTTGCGCGGCGGCGGCTTCCGCTTCCAAATGCCGGCCGCCGAACAAGTCGATTTCCCAGCGTGCCGCCAATCCGCCGCTGACGGCATCGGCGGTAGGAGTGATCAATTTTATACCTTGCCCGCTCGGCACTCCGACTATCCGGTCGATGCGCTTTTCCCGGCCGCCGGAGACTGAGAAATCGAGGCTGGGATACAGCGCCGCTTCGGCGACGGTCACCATCGCATTGGCTTCGCGAACGCGAGCGGTGGCGATCTTGAGATCGTGGTTGGCGGCCAAGGCTTTGTCTATCAACTCGTTCAGCAAGGGATCGTTGAAACCTTGCCACCAAGTCTTCAGGTCCGCCGTTTCGGCGGTTTGGGCATTGGGCGCGTGTTGCCATTTTGCCGGGCTATTGAGCGCTACTTGGTCGCCGACACGGGTCGGCGTACAGGCGCTTAGCCAGGCCAGGGACAGAATGGTTAGCGGTGTTAAATATAGGCTATTCATCATTGGACTCCAAATTAGACTCTAAGGTCAGTAAGTGCCGCGTCATCCAGCGGCAAACCGGCTGAGGCTGATTCGGCATCCGACTGCTCACGCTCCACCCTGAACCAGGTCGCATACAGCGCTGGCAGGAAGAAGACCGTCAGCGCGGTCGCCACCGTCAGTCCGCCCATAATGGCGATAGCCTGCGGGCCAAAGAAATCGTTGCGCGACAACGGTATCATCGCCAGGATGGCCGCCGCCGCAGTCAGCATGATTGGCCGGAAGCGCCGCACCGTCGATTCGACGATGGCCGACCAGGTATCGAGTCCCGACTGTTCGTCCTGATCGATCTGATCCACCAGAATCACCGAGTTGCGCATGATCATGCCGGCCAGTGCCAGAATTCCGAGCAAGGCCACGAAACCGAACGGCGCCCGGAACAACAGCAAGGCGAAGGCCGCGCCGATCACCCCCAGCGGCGCGGTGCTGAACACCATGAAAGTCCTGGACAGATTCTGCAACTGCATCATCAACAAGATCAGCGTGACGATCAGCACCAACGGAATCCAGATTAGTATCGACTTCTGCGCGGTCACCGCGTCTTCCTTGGAGCCGCCAATTTCGATGAAATAACCGGCCGGCAGGCTATCCTGTATGGATTTAAGTTTCGGGACGATTTCCGCCGTCACGTCCGGGGCCATCTTGCCGTCGGCCACGTCGGCGCGCACCGAGATGGCGGGGAAGCGATTGCGCCGCCAACGCACGCCGTCTTCGAATACGGTTTCGAACTTGACGAACTGCGACAGCGATACCGACTTGCCATTGGCCGTGCGCACCGCAACGTCCGGCAATTCGTCGGCGGCGGTGCGCAATTCGGGACTGGCCCGCCAGACGATGTCGATCAATTTATCCTGTTCGCGCAATTGCCCGACCGGGATGCCGGTGTAATGCGCCTGCAAGGCTTGCGACAAGCTGGCCGTCGACACGCCGAGGGCTCGTGCCTTGTCCTGATCCAGATCTAAGCGGAACGACGGCATGCGATCATGCCAATCGTCATTGACATCCACGGTGCCGGGATGGTTGCGCACGACTTCGGCCACCCGCTCGGCAATGCCGCGTACGATGTTGGGATTTTCGCCAAGCACCCTGAATGCCAACGGATAATCCATCGGCGGTCCGACATTGAGCCGCTTCACCCGACCCCTGACATTCGGAAAATCCGTCGCAAGAATCTGCCGGACGCGCTGCATGACCCGTTCGCGCGCCTTGTTATCCTTGGTCATCACCACCAATTCGGCCAGATTGGTATTCGCCAATTGCTGCACAATCAACATGAAAAACCTCGGCGTGCCGCTGCCGATATAGTTGGCGACATGTTCGACGTCTTCGTCCTTGGCTAATAGCGCTTCCATGCGTTTGGCGGCGGCTTCGGTTTGCTCGAAGGCACTGCCCTCCGGCAACCACAGGTCGAGGATGACTTCCGGCCGGTTGGACAGCGGAAAGAACTGTTCGGGGACATGCGCTAAAACCACGACACCGAGGCCGAACAAAGCCAGTGTGGCGATAATCACTTTCTTGCGATGCGCTACGCAGGCATCCACCCAACGACGCAATCGGTTGTAGAACGGCGTATCGAACAGGTCGTGGACGGCTTGGTCGCCGTTGGGTTGCACCTTGAGTATCAAAAATCCCAAATACGGGGTGAACACCACCGCGCCTATCCAGGACAGTATTAGGGAAATACCGACCACCTGAAAAATCGCCACGGTATATTCACCGGCCGAGGATTGCGCCAAACCCACAGGCAGGAAGCCGGCGATGGTGATCAAGGTGCCGGTCAGCATCGGGAAAGCCGTGGCACTATAAGCATAAGTCGCGGCGCGCATCCGGTCCCAGCCTTCTTCCAGCTTGCGGGCCATCATCTCGACGGCAATCATCGCATCGTCCACCAACAGGCCCAGAGCCAGAATCAAAGCGCCCAATGAAATCCTTTGCAAATCGATGCCGCACAGCAGCATGACCAGCAAGGTAGCGGCCAACACCAGCGGCACGGTCAGCGCCACCACGGAACCGGTGCGCCAACCCAGACTCAAGAAACTGACCACCAACACGGTGGCCAAGGCTTCGAAGAAGGTACGGCCAAATTCCGCCATCTGATTTTTCACCACATGCGCTTGATTGGCGACCGGCTCTACGTCCATGCCTAACGGTAACTCGGTTTCGATGCTGGCCAACGCGTCTTCCAATGCTTTCCCCAGCTCGATAACGTTGCCTTTCTTGTTTATCGTCACGCCGAGGCCAAGGGCCGGTTTGCCGTTGAAACGCATCTTGAATTCAGCGGGATCGATATAGCCGCGAGTCACCTTGGCAAAGTCGCCGACCTTGAAGGTTCGATTATCGATGCGCACCGCCATATTGGCGACGCTGTCCGCCGAGTCGAAGGAACCGGTCAGGCGTATCGGCAGATTGCGCTGCGAGGAAAATACCGTGCCGGCCGGCGCCATGCCGTTCTGCGCCTGCAATGCCTGGGCCACCGCCGCCGTATCCAGGCCCAGTTCGGCCAGCTTTTTATCGGAAAACTCGACGAAAATCTTTTCGTCCTGCACGCCAATCAGATCGATCTTCTCGACATCCTTGACCCGCAACAGCTGCTGCCGGACCGAATCGGCCGCCTGTTTTAGATCGGCATAACTAAAGCCCTCGCCGGAAAGAGCGTAGATCAGGCTATAGGTATCGCCGAATTCGTCGTTGAAAAACGGCCCGATGCTGCCGGGCGGCAGCGTCATACGAATGTCGTCGACCTTCTTGCGCACTTGATACCAAAGCTCGGGAATGTCCTTGGGCGGCGTATCCTCGCGGGGCGTGACGAAAATCACCGATTCGCCGGGTTTCGAATAACTGCGAAGATAATCCAGGTTAGGCAATTCCTGGATTTTCTTTTCCAGCCTATCGGTCAACTGTTGTTCCACTTCCTGCGCGGTGGCACCGGGATAGAGGGTTTTAACGACCATGATCCGGAACGTGAACGGAGGATCTTCCTGTTGGCCCAACCGGTAATAAGCGAACATTCCGCCGAGTACCACCAATGCGAGCATAAAACCGGTGAAGGAACGGTGTTTGAGCACCCATTCGCTGAGATTAAATTCTTTCATGGTTGCCCCTCGCTACCGTGATTCTTAGACAATCCCTGTTCTGCCGGCAAGCGAACAGCCCGCCCCTCGGCTAGGCGCTGGACGCCGGCGCTGACCAGCAATTGACCGGCGGCGAGGCCCTCGACGGCAATTTGTTCGCCGACCAGCGTTTCGCCCAGCTTAACCGGCACGGATTTAACGGTAGCGGCCTGCTCGTCGACCAGCCATACCGAAGGATGATCGGGCTGGTTTTGCGGGGTATAGACGGCGGAAAGCGGGATGGCAATACCAGAAACGCTGTTCGCCGCGATATGAACCGTCGCCGTCATGCCTAATTGCGCAATGTCCAGACCTTCGAGCAAGCCAGCCTTGACGCGATAGGTGCGGCTGGCCGGGTCGGCCGCCGAGGCGATTTCGCGGATACGCGCCTTGAAACGCCGATTATCGTCGGCCCATAAAGCCACGCTAACGTCTTGTTGGCGCTGGATTTCCGATAGTCTATGCTCGGGTACGTCGAAGTGAATTTCCTTTTCGTCGAGCTGGGCCAGCTTGACCACAGCCTGACCGGCCGCCAACACCTGTCCAGCCTCGACATCCAGCGTCGTAACCACACCGTCGCGGTCGGCGTGCAATTCGGTATAGGTCAGCTGGTTATGTGCCTGTTCCAGTTGAGCCTCCAGCGCCGCCGTCCGCTCACGCCCAGTGGTATAAGCGGTTTCGTGCCGCTCGAACTCCGGCGGACTAATGACTTGCTGAGCCAGCAGTTCGTGGTATCTCGCCAGATCGTCACGCAGGAAATTGCTGTCGGCCTGCGCGGAAGCCAGTTGAGCCTTTAGACCTTGCACGGCAAGGTGGTAATCGTTGCTATCCAAAGTCGCCAGCAGCTGACCTTTACGCACCTGATCGCCAACGTCTACTTTCCGCTCCAACAGTTTACCGGCTACCCGGAAAGATAACGGCGTTTCGATTCTTGCCCTGACTTCCCCTGCAAAATGCTGGAAACCCGTAGCGGAGGGAGCCCCGACTCTAAACACTTTCACCGGACGGGAAACGACTTGCGATTGTTTGCCCTGATCACTGCACCCGACGCTTATCATCAGCGGTAGCAACCACACGGCCAGCAACCGGCCTTTGCTTGGGAATCGGAACTGAAGCCGATCAAGGGTAATCGGCATTAACGGAATGTTGGATTTCGGCATGTTGCTTCCTCCTTCGGTAAAAGGTTCGGTAATATTCGAAATAATCATTCCAGTATTCAGACCATCGGCAGTTGGTTAAACTTGCGCAAGCTCTTGTCTATCATGGCTTCCGGGAGGAAACGACGCAGGAAACGCACTTGGCTTGCCTGTTTTCCGGCGGTATAACGCCTTTTGGGAACTGCGGCAGTCACGGCTTTCAACACTGTATCAGCGACCACGTTCGGGGTATCGCCTGCATTCAGCCAATTCCGCAGGCGCGCCGCCATGTCGGTACGCACCGAATCATAGACGGCAAGCGGCTGATCAGGATTTGTTATGCGTTCTTCGAACGAAGTGCGGGTAAACCCAGGTTCAACCAGCACAACCCGGATGCCGAATGTGCGTAATTCGTGATCGAGCGACTCGGAATAACCTTCAAGCGCATGCTTGGTTGCGGCATAGAGTGCGTTGTAAGGCGATGGAATCAACCCTAGGAGCGAGCTGATATTGACTATCCGTCCTTGCTTTTGACCGCGCATGGTCGGTAATACTGCGTTAGTTACGCGGGTGATGCCAAACACGTTCACGTCGAACAAGGCATGGGCCTGTGCGGTGGACGACTCTTCCGCAGCGCCGAGCAAGCCAATGCCGGCATTATTGACCAGCAGATCGATGCGTCCGGCCTGTTTCAATACCTCGGCGACCATGTTCTTTACCGACGCTTCGTCGGTCACGTCGCAGGTCAGCATCGTGATACCGTCGATGCTTGCAGGTGCCTTGCGGCTTGTTCCGAATACACGGTAACCCGCTCGGTGAAGGGCCTTGGCCGTCACCAACCCAATGCCCGAGGATGCGCCTGTGATTAGGGCTACGCCAATGTCTCTATTGCTCATATCAAATCTCCTAGTGGGGTGGATAGTCTTTCGACTAAGTGTTACTATGACTAAGTGTTACTATCATTTTGAAAGTAATGTTACTACCAATTCAATAGTAAGTCACTACCAAAAATGTATGAACGATAAAAATATTAGCACCGACCCTTGCCCGATAGCGCGTTGCCTGGCTTTCCTCGGCGATGAATGGAGTTTATTGATTCTACGGGACGCTCATTTCGGCCTGACCCGATTCGACCAGTTTCGGAAAAGTCTTGGCATCGCTCCGACGATGTTGACTCGGCGATTGGCAACATTGACGGAGGAAGGTATGTTGGAAAAACGGCTGTATTCGGAGCGTCCGCCGCGCGAGGAGTATATGTTGACGGCCGCTGGCCGCGATTTTCTGCCGGTATTGGTTATGATCGGCGCCTGGGGTCATCAATATCGCGGCGGCGGTCCGTTGGTACGTATCCAGGATGTCGAGACAGGAGAGGATATTAAACCGGTGGCCATTGACGAGGTCACAGGGGCAAAGATCGGAACTCGCCCGCTACGATTTGTCCTACCGGATGGAGGCGGATGACGCGACTGTTTGCTCCACCCGTATAAAACTAAACATGAGTGTTACAGTCGAGACAATCAATTTTAACTTATTGAATACATAGATAATTTGTTTGAAATTGATATTTCGCCTACAACCCAGTAATACCCAGTGAAATAGCGGGACAAATCGTTCTTTTACCCCAGGATTGATTTCATCAAGATAGGCAAGCCACAGCGCAGCACAGGGACATTGTGTAGGTTGAAATAGGTTCATGCGATTTCTGTGGGTTGCAACGAGCAGTGCCTGTATAGACTTATGCTGCGTTACAAGCGTTGGAGATGTGTTGTGCTGATGGTCTGCCAATGTCGGTTAAACGAATTAAAATCCAAAAAAACTGAGCAAAATTTATTCATTACTTGACGTAATGGTCGGACTCGGTCGGTAGCGGTTTGGCCATTTATTTGCGAATAATACGGCTCATTTTTTCTGTTTCTGAAACAGCTCGACCGCATGATTGTGGTCTTGCAGGGTCGATGAAAACACATGCGTGCCGTTGCCCTTCGCGACAAAATACAGGCTGTTGCCGGCATCGGGGTGCAGGGCGGCATGTATCGCCTCGCGTCCCGGCATCGCAATCGGCGTCGGCGGCAGGCCTTTGATCAGGTAGGTGTTGTAGGGCGTCTGGGCTTTGAGATCCGGCTCGGCGATATTGCCGTGATAGTTGTCGCCCATGCCGTAAATCACGGTCGGGTCGGTCTGCAGCGGCATGCCGCTTTGCAGGCGGCGGACCATAACGCCTGCAATAAGGGGGCGTTCATCTTCCGCGCCGGTCTCTTTTTCGATAATCGAGGCCAGGATCAACGCCTCGTAGGGCGAATTAATCGGCAAATTCGCCGCTCTTTGCGGCCATTCTTCCTGCAATACCAGCTGCATCTTGTCGTAGGCCCTTTTCAACAAAGAGACATCGGACATGTTTTTCTCGAAGAAATAAGTATCCGGGAAAAACAGGCCTTCGGCTTTGCTTTCGCTGATGCCGAGCTGGGCGCGCAAGGTTTCCGGCGAAGCATCCTTCAGCGTATGCTCGATATGCGGATTGTTGTTCATTTCAGCCAGGATGTCGTCCAGGCTCCAGCCTTCCGGGAATGTGATGCTGTGCTGGCGGGTCTTGCCTTCCGCGATCTGGTCGATGATCTCGGGCAAGGTCAGGCCGGTGGCGAATTCATATTCGCCGGTCTTCAGCTTGGCGGCCGCTTGTTTTTGCAGTGTGATCACCTTAAACCATAAGGCGCTGACCCTCAGGTGCTGTTCGGCCAATTTTTCGGCGATCCGCCCCATCGAATCGCCCTTGACGATTTCGATCACGACCGGATTGTCCTTGACGGCCGGCGCCTGCTGGGCCTGGCGGTAGTCCATCCAGGCCCAGCCTCCGATGAAACTGATGAATAATAAGGTCAAGCCAACGATTTTATTGCTCACGGCGAAGCGTCTCTTGTTTATAGTCGGCTAACCATTGCTGGAGCTTCCGGGTGACAGGTCCCGGAGCGAAAGCGTTCTGTTCGACCTGTTTGACCGGCCAGATGCCGATGATCGAGTTGCAGACGAAGACTTCATCGGCCGACAATAAGTGTTCGGGGGAATAACTCCGTTCATTAACCGTAAGTTGATGCTGATTGGCAAGCTCCATGATCAGGCCGCGGATGATGCCGGCGATACCGCTTTGTTCAAGCGCTGCGGTATAAACCGCGTGATCCTTCACATAAAACAGGTTGGTCATGGTGCCTTCGATCACCAGGCCGGCGTTGTCCCGCATGATGCCTTCCTGAACGGCAGGATCGCTCCATTCGGCGCGGGCGAGCACCTGCTCCAGGCGGTTCAAATGTTTGATGCCGGCCAAGGCCGGGTTGATGCCGAGGCGCGTTTGGCAAATGCGGGCATTGATGCCCTCCGTGCTAAAGGCGTCCGGGTAATCGGGGTAGGGATGCAGGCTTAGAATCCGGGTCGCTTGTATCGCCTCCGGCCGCCGGTAACCGCGTCCGCCGGAACCCGAGGTCACGATGATCTTCAGTACGGCCTGGGCCGGGGCTTGCCGGCACAATAGGCCGGCTTCTTCGGTAAGAATGTCCGGCGCGGGACACGGAATCGAGAGCCGCCGGCAGCCGTCTTCGAGTCGCTTCAGATGCCGATCGAAAAAAACCGGCCTTTGGCCGTTGATTTCGATCGTCTCGAACAAGCCGTCGCCATATTGCAGGCCACGGTCCGCAACGGGCAGGGTCTCTCCGGGGTCACCATTGACAAGCAGCATTGGCGGACAGGGCGACCCTGTGCAGGATCGACGCTTATTCGTAGCGTTTGAAAATCAACGTGCCGTTGGTGCCGCCGAAGCCGAATGAATTGGACATCGCGACATTGATCTTCATGTCGCGCGCGACATTCGGTACATAATCGAGATCGCATTCGGGATCGGGGTTGTCCAGATTGATCGTCGGCGGCGCGATCTGATGCTTGATACTGAGCGCGGTCAATACCGCTTCGATACCGCCGGCAGCACCCAGCATGTGGCCGATCATCGACTTGGTCGAGCTGACCGCAACTTTGTAGGCGTGGTCGCCCAGTGCCGACTTCATCGCCTGGGTTTCGCCGACATCGCCGGCCGGCGTCGAGGTGCCGTGCGCATTGATGTAATCGACTGCGTCTGCATTCAAGCCGGCATCGCGCAACGCATTGCGTATGCAGCGCGCCGCGCCTTCGCCGCCGGGTGACGGGGTGGTCATGTGGTAAGCGTCTCCGCTCATGCCGAAGCCGACCACTTCCGCGTAAATCTTGGCACCGCGCGCTTTCGCGTGTTCGAGTTCTTCGAGCACGACCACGCCTGCGCCGTCGCTGAGTACGAAACCGTCGCGGTCTTTATCCCAGGGCCGGCTGGCCGCTGTCGGATTGTCGTTGCGGCGCGACAAGGCTTTCGCCGAAATGAAGCCGCCCATCGCGGTCGGCGAAGTGGTGCAGCGCTCGGCGCCGCCCGCAAGCATTACGTCCGCATCGCCGTGTTGGATCATCCGTGCCGCATCGCCGATGTTGTGGGTACCGGTCGCGCAGGCGGTCACGATTGCATAATTGGGGCCTTTCAGTCCGTATTTGATCGACAGGTTGCCGGAAATCATGTTGATGATGTTGCCGGGCACGAAAAACGGCGAAATCCGGCGCGGACCGCTTTTATCGTACACCGCATAACATTCTTCGATGCCGGTGACGCCGCCGATGCCGGCGCCGATCGCCACGCCGATCCGTTCCGCATTGGCTTCGGTCACTTCGATGCCGGAATCCTCGAACGCCTGACAGCCGGCCGCCATGCCGTAATGAATGAATCCATCCATGCGCTGCGCGTCTTTGGCCGGGATGTATTGGGTGACATCGAAGTTGCGAATCACACCGCCAAAGGTGGTAGCGAAAGGCGAAATATCAAAGGAATCGATAGGGCTGATGCCGCTTTTGCCGTTGATGATGCCGTCCCAGGTTTCTGCCACCGTGTTTGCTAAGGGCGTAATGGCGCCCAAACCGGTGATTACGACTCGACGTGTGCTCAATGTGTGTTACCGTGTGGAATCTGTATTTTAGAAAAATCGGGGGGTAAAGCTTAGTGGATGCGCAGGATGTCATCCACTAATGAATCGCTAGTCTTAGGTGTTCTTTACGACGTAGTCGATTGCTTGCTGAACAGTGGTGATCTTTTCAGCTTCTTCGTCTGGGATTTCGCACTCGAATTCTTCTTCAAGCGCCATAACGAGTTCGACGGTGTCAAGAGAGTCGGCGCCCAAATCATCTACGAAAGATGCGTCATTGGCGATATCGTCTTTAACGCCCAATTGCTCTGCAACAATTTTTTTTACTCGTTGTTCAACATTACTCATAATTATTATCCTCAAGCAAAGTAAATATACAGTAGATATAAATCATATATTTACAATGATATTGTTGTTGGTATTACTAGAAATCCCGTCCACGGAAATTCCAGACGGTAGCCAAAATTATACTGTAATCTGAAGCCAAAGTCACAATATTAAGCTGGCCGGCCGCCCGTTTTCCATCAGTCCGTGGCGAAATGAGATCGGAAGTTACGGCATATACATGCCGCCGTTCACATGCAGGGTCTCGCCGGTGATATAGGCGGCGCCTGGCGAGGCCAGGAACGAGACCGCATGCGCGATTTCCTCGGGCGCGCCGAGCCGTTCCAATGGAATCGAGGCTAACAGCGAGGTCTTGATGTCGTCGCCCAAATCCTTGGTCATGTCGGTGTCGATGAAGCCGGGTGCGACGACGTTGACCGTGATGTTGCGCGAGCCGACTTCCTTCGCCAGCGATTTGCTGAAACCGACGATGCCGGCTTTCGCGGCGGCATAGTTGGCCTGGCCGGCGTTGCCGGTCGAGCCGACGACCGAGGAAATGCTGATGATGCGGCCGGTGCGGGCCTTCATCATGCCGCGCAGCACCGCCTTGCTCATCCGGAAAACCGAGGCGAGGTTGGTGTTGATGATCGCATCCCATTCCTCGTCCTTCATCCGCATCAACAGATTGTCGCGGGTGATGCCCGCGTTGTTGACCAGCACGGCCGGCGCGCCGAATTCGTCATTGACGGTTTTGATCACCCCGGCAATTGAATCGGCGTCCGCGACGTCGAGGCGGAGGCCTTTGCCGTTTTCGCCGAGATAAGCCGAGATGGCTTCCGCACCGCTCTCGGAGGTTGCGGTGCCGACCACAAAAAAACCGTCGGCGGCCAGTCTTTCGGCAATCGCCTTGCCGATGCCGCGGCTGGCGCCTGTCACTAAAGCGACTTGTTTAGCCATTTAACAGCTCCAAAGTAGTATGTAAAGATTTGCTATCGAAGATCGACACATGCTCGGCCCCCTTAACGATGCGTTTGTTCAGGCCGATCAGCACCTTGCCGGGGCCGCATTCGACAAAGCGGGTGACGCCCTGGTCGTGCATGAATTGGATCGAGTCGACCCAGCGCACCGGTTTGTAGAGTTGTTCTTTCAGGGCGTTGCGGATGACTTCCGGCGCGCTGTGCGCCATCACATCGGTATTATGGATCAGCGTGATGTCGGGGCTGTGAAAAGGTATTTGCTCCAGCTCAGCGCCGAGTTTTTCGGCGGCGCCGGCCATCAGCGCGCAGTGCGACGGCACGCTGACCGGCAGCAGCAGCGCGCGCTTGGCGCCGAGCGCCTGCGCTTCGGTGATCGCACGCTGCACCGCGCTCGCGTTGCCCGCAATCACGACCTGACCCGGCGCGTTGAAATTGACCGCCGCGACGACTTCGCCCTGCGCGGCTTTTTCGCAGGCTTCCGCGACCTGATGATCTTCCAGGCCCAAAATGGCCGCCATCGCACCGATGCCTTGCGGGACCGCTTCCTGCATCAGGCGGCCGCGGGTCGCGACCAGCCGGATCGCATCTTCGAAGGCGATCGCATTCGCGGCGACCAGGGCGCTGTACTCGCCGAGGCTATGGCCCGCGGTCCAGGCCGGGCGCACGCGGCTTTGCCTGCTCCAGACTTCCCAGATCGCAATGCCGGCGGCCAGCATCGCGGGCTGGGTGTTTTGGGTTTGATTCAAGTCCGCTTCGGGGCCTTCGCTGACCAGTGCCCACAAATTCTTGCCCAAGGCGTCGGAGGCGCGTTCGAAGGTGTGTTTGATTTCGGGGAAACTGTCCGCCAGATCGGCCATCATGCCGACCGACTGAGATCCCTGGCCTGGAAAAACGAAGGCTAAGTCGTAGGTTTGTGTGCTCATGGATGTGTCGAGTGTCTTTAAAGGCTTTGTTATTTTTTTTCGAGGCGAAAGCGGCAAGGTGAGCCTTGCGACTTTCGCCTGCTTTTAGTACTTCAACAACGCCGAACCCCAGGTAAAGCCGGCGCCAAACGCTTCCAGTAGGACCACCTGGCCGCGCTGAATGCGTCCGTCGCGCACGGCCTCGTTGAAGGCCAGCAGCACCGAGGCGGAGGACGTGTTGCCCTGGTTTTCGAGCGTGACGATGACCTGTTCCATCGACATTTTCAGTTTCTTCGCGGTGGCCTGGATGATCCGGATATTGGCCTGATGCGGCACCAGCCAGTCGATCGATTCCTTTTCCAGATGATTCGCTTCGAGCGTTTCATCGACGATGCGGCCGAGCGTATTGACCGCGACCTTGAAGACTTCATTGCCGCGCATGCTGATATGGCCCGGCTCATGTTGATGGCCGTTCGGCGCCGCCTGCGGGTTCGGGCAATACAAGAGTTCCTCGTATTCGCCGTCCGAATGGATGTGCGTGGATAGGATGCCGTTTTCCTCGGAAGCGCCCAAGAGGATCGCGCCGGCGCCGTCGCCGAACAGGACGCAGGTGGTGCGGTCGGTCCAGTCGACGATCCGCGAGCAGAGCTCGGAACCGACGACCAGGACCTTGCCGGCCGCGCCGGTCTTGATATATTGGTCGGCGATACTCATGCCGAAGATCGCACCGGAACAGGCGGCCTGTACATCGAAAGCCACGCAGTTTTTGATGCCGAGACGTTGCTGCAACAAACAGCCGGTGCTCGGATAGACGCGGTCGGGCGTGCCGGTCGCGACGATGATCAGGTCGATTTCCTCGGCATCGATGCCGGCCATCTCGATCGCCTGGCGGGCGGCCGTTTCGGCCATGCTGGCCGCGGTTTCGTCGGCCCCGGCGATACGGCGGCTTTTGATGCCGGTCCGTTCGAAGATCCAACTGTCGGAGGTGTCAACCGTTTCCGAAATTTGCGTGTTCGTTAAAATTTCGGAGGGAAGATAGCCACCGGTTCCGATGACTCTTGAATAGCGGGTCATGAATGCGTTTCCAAAGACAGGTTTCGTTCGACCTGCTGACTGATTTTTTTGATGACGTCCTTTTTGACTTCAATCTCAGCCAGCTGTATCGCGGTTTTGAAAGCCAGCGCATCGGCGCCGCCGTGGCTCTTGATCACTAGGCCGCGCAGGCCAAGAAAACTGGCGCCGTTGTAAAGGCGCGGGTCGATGCGCTTTTTGAATGAGGATAATGCCGGATAAGCGATTAGGCCGGCCAATTTGGTCAACAGGTTAAGCGAAAACGCTTCCTTCAGCAGCGTGCCGATCATTTTCGCGGCGCCTTCGATCGACTTCAGCGCGACGTTGCCGACGAAGCCGTCGGTCACGATCAGGTCGACCTTGATTACGCCGGCGTTCAGGGAATTGCCTTCGACATAGCCGATGTAATTCAACGACGACGCTTCGAGCAGTTTCGCGGCGGCCTTGACCTGCTCGTTGCCCTTCATTTCTTCCTCGCCGATGTTCAGTAAACCGACCCGAGGCGATTCGATGTTCTCGACCGCCTTGACCAGTTCGGCGCCCATTACCGCGAATTCGAACAGATGCTGCGCGCTGCAATCGACATTCGCGCCGAGGTCGAGCACGTGGGTATGGCCGTGAATGGAGGGAAGTGTCGAAATGATCGCGGGGCGATCGATGCCCGGTATCATTTTGAGCACGAAACGGGCGGTCGCCATCAGCGCGCCGGTGTTGCCGGCGCTGACGCAGGCATCGGCCTCGCCGTCGCGGACCAGGTTGATCGCGACCCGCATCGATGAGTCCTTTTTGTTTTTCAAGGCTTTCGACGGCGGTTCGTCCATTTCGACGCATTGGGAGGCGTGATGGACGGTCAGTCGGTCGCGATAAGTCTCGAGGCGGTCTCCCAACTTCTCTTTGATGACGGCTTCATTGCCCACCAGAATCAGCCTCAAATCCGGGTTGCTCTTCAAGCACTCCAGCGAGGCTGGGATCGTTACTTCCGGGCCATAATCCCCGCCCATCGCATCAATCGAAATTGTTAAACTCACCTTAACCGATGTCTCCGCATTAAAAACTAAAAAACCGAACCGGCAAGGGTTCGGTATCGGGTCGAACTAAAGCTCGAGGCTTATTCTTCGTCGCTGGTGCTTGTGATTTGACGGCCTTTGAAATAGCCATCCGGCGTGACGTGATGACGCAGATGGGTTTCACCGGTCAATGGATCTTGCGACAGCGCGCGGGTGGTCAAGGCATCGTGTGAACGGCGTTGGCCGCGTCTTGAACGGGATACTTTACTTTTTTGTACTGCCATGAGGGCTCTCCAGATTTTTTAAGTTGGTTAAAATGGAAAAGGGGTTGTCTTGTCGTTTTTGCCGATCCGCCTCGGGTTGACTCGGCGTACGGCTACCCGTATCCTGATCCGCGCAGGGCTCGGGATGTTTCGGGTATTGGGGAAGATTCAGCAACAATTCGTCTTCGATGATGTCCTGAAGAAAAACTTTTTCTCCTTCCACGAACAAAGGCTCGAAGCCTGGAGGCAAACGGTCTATTTGCTCCAGCGAATTGACGATGCCCAGATGGACTTCCGCTTGCACGGGCCAATCAAGGGCTTTTAGGCAATTCTGGCAGATCAGTTGCAGATGGGTTTCAATCTTCCCTTCGATCTTGGCCTGTCTGCCTTCACGGCTGAAAAAAAGATCGACGACGACTTTGCCATCGGTATCGAACAGCATGTTGCCGAGGCGGCCAAAATCTTTTAGCGAAAGCTCCCCTTTAAGTTCACCGCGCTTGTCGGCGAGGTGCAGTGGGTCAATATATCGGGGCAGGCGATCTAACATAAATCGGTAATATTATCGTGAAACCCTGCCAGGGTCAAATGCTAAATGATTTTAAGGCCTTATCACGAGGCTTTTTTTGACGGAGGAATTCGCGCGCTTCTTGCAGGCGGTGTCCCAAGCCGCATACGTCAAGTAAGGTCTTGGTGTTATACCCCCTTAAAGCGGGGGTTTTGCACCGCTTTTTCGCTTTTAATGCCGGCGTGCGTGGAAAAATAATAATAAAAACAATAGGATAAATAGTTAAGCGAGCTGGCATGGTATTCGCTATGTCCTAGGCATCTGAATCAATAATGGAGACACTGATGTCTAGTACTGTATCGCCGGACCTGCCCAAAACGGGGATTGCCGGGCTAAAAGAAAATTGGCGTGCCGACTTGTTGTCGGGTTTTTTGGTGTTTTTGATCGCGCTGCCGTTGTGTTTGGGTATTTCGATGGCGTCGGGATTTCCGCCTTCGGCCGGCATCATCACCGCGATCATCGGCGGGATGCTGGTTTCAAGGATCAACGGTTCGTTCATGACCGTCAACGGCCCCGCCGCCGGTTTGATCGTGGTCGTGCTGGACGCGGTGCAAAACCTCGGGCAGGGCGATGCGATGGCGGGTTACCGCTATACCTTGGCCGCGATCGTCGTCGCCAGTGCGCTGCAAATCGCGATGGGCTTTTTCAAGGTCGGCCGGCTCAGTTCATTTTTTCCGGCCTCGGTCGTGCACGGCATGCTGGCCGCGATCGGGATCATCATCATGGCCAAGCAAATCCATGTGATGCTCGGCGTGACGCCGGAAAAAGGCGATCTGTTTTCGACGATCGCGCAAATCCCGCACAGTATCATGAATCTGAACCCCGAAATCGCGATGATCGGCGTGACCAGCATCGCGATTCTGATTTTCTGGCGGGTGGTCCGGGAGCCGAAGCTGAAAATGCTGCCGGCGCCGATCCTGGTGGTATTGGCGGGCATCGGCCTGGGGCGTTTTTACGGTCTGGAGCATGAACATATGTATTTGTTCCTGCCGGATGCGAGTTTCCTGCCGCATCATGAAGCCACGGTCGGGCCGAAGTTTTTGGTCGCGATTTCGGATAATTTTTTGTCCAGTTTTTATTTTCCGGATTTCGCAAAAATTGCGACGGCCGAATTTTGGGAAGCGGTGGTCACGATTTGCCTGGTCGGCAGTCTCGAAAGCCTGCTTAGCGCCGTCGCCGTCGATAAGCTTGATCCTTATCGCCGGCATTCGGATCTGGATCGCGATTTGGCCGCGGTCGGCGCCGGCAACCTGGTTGTGGGCATGCTGGGCGGCCTGCCGATGATCGCCGAAATCGTCCGCAGTTCGGCCAACTGCAATAACGGCGCGAAAACCGGCTGGGCCAATTTTTTTCACGGGGTGTTTTTACTGCTGTTCGTGGTGCTGTTTCCGCGCCTGATCCACAGCATTCCGTTGGCGTCTTTGGCGTCGCTGCTGGTGTTTACCGGTTTTCGCCTCGCCTCGCCGAAGGAATTTGCGAAAGTGATGGGGATCGGCAAGGAACAGTTGTTCATGTTCGTGGTGACCATCATCGGCGTGCTGGCGACCGACTTGCTGATCGGCGTGGCGATCGGCATCGCGGTCAAATTTGCGATCCATATGTTTAGAGGCGTCAGATTGAACAATCTGTTCAAGATCCATTTTGTGCTGGAGCCGATGGAAGACGGTTCGCTGCTGGTCGAAATCGTCGGTGCGGCGATTTTTTCGAACTTTCTGGCGCTGAAAACCGCGCTGGCCGGGGTCGACCAGGGCAAACAGGTGATCTTTCAATTGAGCAATGCCTATATGATCGATCATACCGTGATGGAATTCCTGCACGATTTCCAGCACAATTATGAAGCCGCAGGCGGGTCCTGCGAGTTTTTCGGCATGGAATATCATGATACTTACTCGCGGCACCCGCTGGCGGTGCGCAAAATGAAAAGAGACCATATGTGCAGACGGCGTTCCGATCATCACGGTTTGCCGGCTTACGCAAATGAAAAGCCGTCTGCGTTGAAGGAAAGAGTGTAACCTGGGCGGGGAGCGGCTTTAGATTCGATGGGAGGCTTTGTGCCCCCAGACCTGCCAGGGTTTAAAACCTGGCAGGTCTTCGGCCGAGAAGTCGTTTTTAACTAAATCCAGAGAGCCTGGGCATCGAGCGCTTCGCGTCGTGTTCATACAACTTTATGCAATTCTTGAATAGTCCCGTCCAACACCGCGTTCTGGCTTTTTTGTTGTTGATGTCGCTGATGCTGGCGATGTTCATCGGCATGATCTGGCGCAATCTGCATCATTTCAACACCGTTTTTTCGCATGTGAATTACTCGCACAGCGTGCAGCATGCGTCGGTCGCGCTGCAAACCGCACTGATCGATTATTTGATCAAGGTCAGCCCGCTCGTCGAGCCCGAGAGTTTGCTGCCGACGATCGAGGCGTTGAGCAACACGGTCGCCGAATTGAACGCCTTGTTTGCCGAAAGCGGTTTTTTGGCCGAAAACACCGCGGCTAACATGGCCATCGTCAAGGCGATACTAGATGAGTGGCCGCAACCCGGCGGCAGTGAAAAACAGGAGCGTTTGATCAGCGCGTTGAACCTGCTCAGCGATACGCTGGATAATGAGCTTGGGCAGCGCGAGAAATTGCTCGGCGAGATCAGCGCGGATACGCAGACCGAGCTCGATCTGGCCACGATCACCTTCGCCGCGATCGTGGTGGTTGCCTTTGGTTTTTTTTACCGGCGGATTTTGTACCCGTTGCACGACCTGAGACTGCTGTTGCAACGCCTGACCGAAGGCAATTTTACCCGGATCACGACCGATCATCTCGATCCCTTGCTGTTGCCTGTCTTCAATAGTTACAACGACATGGTCAGCCATCTGGCCGAGCTGGAGGAAGCCAAACGGCTGTACGCGCAATCCTTGCAGCGCGAAGTCAGACTGGCGACCCAGGCCTTGCTCGAACAGCAGGCCAGCCTGGCCCGGGCCGAGCGGCTGGCTGCGGTCGGTGAAGTCGCGGCCGAACTCGCGCACGAGATCCGCAATCCCTTGGCCGGCATACAAATCGCGTTCAGCAATTTGCGCCGCGAAATCAACAATCCCGAGCAACATGACCGGATGGAACTGATCGGCAGCGAGCTGAAACGGCTCGGCCATTTGCTGAACGATCTATTGAGCCAGAGCCGCCATGTGCCGGAAATCGCCGCCGACATCGACATTGCGATGCTGATTCGCGATCTGGCCGCGTTGACCCGCTACCAAATCGCCGAGGCGATCCGTCTGGAGATCGCCGCGGATTCGCCCCTATACGCGCATATGCCGGCCGGCGGCCTACGGCAAGCCTTGTTGAATTTAATTTTGAATGCGGCCGATGCGCTTGAAGGCCATGCCGGCACGATCCGGGTGGAGGCGGCGAAAAGCGCCGAAGGCATACGGATCGATGTGACGGATGACGGACCCGGTTTTTCGCAGGAATTGCTCGATCAGGGCATCCGGCCGTTTCGCACGACCCGGCAACGGGGCACCGGCCTGGGGCTGACGATGGTGCAGCGTTTCGTGAAGGATACCGGCGGCAGCATCAGGCTTATAAACCGGGCGCCTCATGGCGCCTGTGTATCGTTATTTTTACCGGTCATGGATCAGGAGTCGCATTGATGATAGAAACCTTGCTGATCATCGAGGATGAAAAACTGTTGGGTTCCGAGCTTTCGCTGCATTACCGAAAAGCCGGATGGGAGGTCGTGTTGGCGGCGACCTTGGCCGAAGCCGAAAACTGGCTGGTCAAAAAAAATCTGGCCCCTTTACTGATTCTTTCGGACCTGAATCTGCCGGACGGCAATGCTTTGGATTTGATGGAAAAAATGAAAAAGAAGGCCGGGCATGCCGAGTGGCTGTTTCTGACCGGTTACGGCAGCGTGCCCGATTCGGTCCGGGCGCTACGGCTCGGCGCCTATGATTTTCTGGAAAAGCCCTGCGACCTGGAGCGGCTCGATCTGGTCGTCGCAAGCGCCGCGCGCAGCGCCGCGATCGTCAGGCGGGTGCACGAGCAGGCCAGCGTCGGCCATAAACGCTATTCGCCGAATGCCTATGTCGGCCGGAGCCGGCAGGCGCAGGCCGTGCGAGAATTGTTGCAGCGCCTGACCGAAGTGCCGTTCAGCGCGCTGATCATCGGCGGCGAAAGCGGCACCGGCAAGGGGCTGGTCGCCAAGATTCTGCATTACGGCGGCGCCCGCGCGCAGCAGCCGATGATCGAAGTCAATTGCGCCGCGCTGCCGCGTGAATTGCTCGAATCCGAATTGTTCGGCCATGAACCGGGCGCGTTTACCGGCGCGACCAGTCGTCATCGCGGGCTGCTCGAACAGGCCGACGGCGGCACCTTGTTCATGGATGAAATCGGCGAAATGCCGCTCGACCTACAGGCCAAGCTGCTGAAGGCGATCGAGGATCACAAGGTGCGCCGGCTCGGCGGCGAGAAAGAGGTCAGCGTCGATGTGCAGATCGTCGCGGCCAGTAACCGCGATCTGGAACAGATGGTGCGCGAAGGCAGTTTTCGCGGCGATCTCTATCACCGCCTGAGCGTGTTCAAGGTGATGCTGCCGCCGCTGCGCGCCGCCAAAGAAGATCTCGAAGATTTGGTGCCGATATTTGTCGCCGAATACAACGCGAAAGCCGGCCGGCGGGTCAAGGATATTCCGGAGGACGTCTGGGCCAAGCTGAAGAGCCATGACTGGCCGGGCAATGTGCGCGAATTGCGCAATGTGATCGAGCGCTGCGTGTTGTTTGCCGATGGGCCGGAATTTCCCGGTCAATGGCTGCAATTGCCGGGCCAGGCGGGCCCTTTGGCGCAAGCCGGGGTGACCGACAAAAACATGCTGCTTTTGCCTTTGGATGGCAGCATGGCGCTCGACGACATGGATAAGTTCATCATCAAAACCGCGCTGGAACGCGCGGACTACAATCTGACCGCGGCCGCCAGGGATTTGGGCGCGACACGCGAAACCCTGCGTTATCGGGTGCGTAAATACAATCTGAAAAGCGTTGAATAATCCTTTTTGATCTCTGGTTTTAAGTCCGCCCTATAAACCGGCAACGCGTCTTTAGGATGCGGCGCAGTGCCTTTGCGCGACCAGGTTTCCGCTTACGCGAGCCAGAAGCCGTTACTCGTCGCGCTCCGAAGATTGGCGTGACCGCTGTCCGCGTTGCCCGCGGCGGTCATCGCGCGGTGCCGGCGCGTTGTCTTGTCGTTCCGATCTTGCCCGGAAAGAGGCGCGGCCGGAAAAATCGTTGTCTTGGCGTTTGGCTTCTTGTCGCCCCCAATTTTGTTGACGCTGCCATTGGCCGTGCGCATTCGGATCGTCCGGACGGTGTTGCCGTTCTTCGTTCCGATGCTCATGACGATCATGATCCCATGCGTTTTGCCGGTTGTCGTAACGCTTCGGAGTCTGAGCGTTCCAGCTATAATGGTTATTTTTGTCGTGATCGTGTGCGTCGGGATAGCGATTGAACGACCCTGGGGCCGGCAACGGACGACGGTTGTCCTGATAACGGCGGCCGTCGTGGCCATCATAGCGATCGTGGTCGTCATGATGGTGATGGTGCGTTTCGGTGCGGTAAACCGGCGTCGGGTAGGAATAGGTGTTGTAGTAGTTGCGTTCGACCACGCCGTAACCGCTGCCGTAGGATCCCGGATAGTAACTGCTTCCGGAACTGTAACCGGAATTATAGCCAGGGCCGTAATAGGAATGGGGGTAGGTTGCGCAAGCCGCAGGCAGCGCCGCCAAGCCGACCAGAATGAGTCTTTTGATGATCAGGTGCATGATTTTAACCTTTGACGAGAAAGATTGAATGTTGATTGAATCATAGTCGGAATTGCTGAACGGGCCATGAATCGGACCGCAATTCTTTAAGCGACGTCAGGTGTGCCGGCAATCGACAAAACCCTAAATGGGTGATACGGTCATCGTCATACTATTCAAAAATTATAATATTAGAGGAAGAAAATGAAGTTTGAAGTGATCGATGCTGTAATTTCGCCCGAGGAAGGCCGACTGGATATCCTTTCGAAGGCCGAGGTCGGCAAGCTCTTGGATACCAGCCAGGGCGGCCTGTACAAGGTGTTTCGCAATTGCGCGCTGGCGGTGCTGAATTGCGGCAGTTCGATAGATGACGGCAAGGAGCTTCTGGAGCGTTATGCATCGTTTTCGATCCGTGTCGTGCAGGAGCAGCGCGGCATCAAGCTGGAGTTGAAGGCCGCGCCCGCGCATGCGTTCGTAGACGGCAAGATGATCAAGGGCATCAAGGAACATTTGTTCGCGGTGCTGCGCGACATCATCTATGTCAGCGACGAGATCTATAAAAATTCCCTTTTCAATCTTGAAACCTCGCAGGGCATCAGTGACGCGGTGTTCCACATTCTGCGCAATGCGAACATACTGCGGCCGATGCACAATCCGAATCTGGTCGTATGCTGGGGCGGCCATTCGATCAGCCGCAAGGAATACGACTACAGCAAACAGGTGGGCCATGAATTGGGGTTGCGCGGTCTCGATATTTGCACCGGCTGCGGACCGGGGGCGATGAAGGGCCCGATGAAAGGCGCGGCGATCGGCCATTCCAAGCAGCGCATCAAGCAGGGCCAATATTTGGGCATCAGCGAGCCCGGCATCATCGCGGCCGAATCGCCGAATCCGATCGTGAACGATCTGGTGATCATGCCGGACATCGAAAAGCGCCTGGAAGCCTTCGTGCGTACCGGTCACGGCATCGTCGTGTTTCCGGGCGGCGCCGGCACGGCAGAGGAAATTTTGTACGTTCTCGGCATTCTGCTGCATCCGGATAACGAGGCGATGCCGTTTCCGTTGATTTTTACCGGCCCGGACAGCGCCGGAGAGTATTTCGAGCAAATCGACCTTTTTATCGCCGGCACGCTGGGACCGAAGGCGCAACAGCGTTACCGCATCATCATCGGCGACCCGCGTCAGGTCGCGATCGAGATGGAGGCCGGCATCCGCGAGGTGCGCGCTTTCCGCAAGTCGACCGGCGATGCCTATTATTTCAACTGGTTGCTGCACATCGACAAAATATTTCAAACGCCTTTCGCGCCGACGCATCAAAACATGAAGGATCTGGCCTTGCACAAGAACCAGGAAACGCATGTGCTGGCCGCGAACCTGCGCCGGATGTTTTCGGGCATCGTCGCGGGTAATGTGAAGGCCGAGGGCATTCGCGCGGTCGAACAATTCGGCCATTTCGAGATTCAGGGCGATGCCGGCATCATGGAGTTGATGGATGCGCTGTTGGCGTCTTTCGTCGAGCAGCACCGGATGAAGCTGCCGGGCAAGAAATATGTGCCATGTTATCGGATTATTCAGTAAAGGCGACATGATAGAGATTGGGTTTTGGCAGTTCCGATGAAAGTGGTTTTGACCGAAAAGCCTTCGGTGGCGCGGGACATTGCGCGCTGCCTGGGCGTGAACAACCGGCGCGACGGCTATCTGGAGGGCAACGGCTATCAGATCGTCTGGGCGTTCGGGCATCTGGTCGAATTGCAGGAGCCCGATCAATACAACCCGGCCTGGAAGCGCTGGTCGCTGGAGAGCCTGCCGATCATTCCGGAGCGTTTCGCGCTGAGGGCAAGGGGCGATGCGGCCGCGCAGAAGCAACTGAATACCGCCAAACGCCTGTTGCAGGGCGCCAGCGACATCGTTTGCGCGACCGACGCCGGAAGGGAAGGCGAGCTGATCTTCCGTTATATCCTGTCCTGGTGCGGCTTGGAGCATAAACCGTTCCGGCGGCTGTGGATCAGCTCGCTGACCGACGAGGCGATCCGCCAGGGTTTTGCAGAGTTGCGCGACGGCCAGGCCTTCGAAGGCCTGTACCGGGCCGCGAAGTGCCGCAGTGAGGCGGACTGGATCGTCGGTTTGAATGCGACCCGGTATTACACGCTGAAGTTCGGTCAGGGTTCCTTGCTGTGGACTGTCGGCCGGGTGCAAACGCCGGTATTGGCACTGATCGTGCAGCGCGATAAAGACATCGCCGATTTCAAACCGAAGGATTTTTGGGAACTGCATACCCTGTACCGCGCGGCCGATTTTCAACATGCCGGCGGGCGCTTCGAGAAAAAGGCCGAGACCGAGGCGTTGAGGGCCCGGATCGACGGACAGGATTTCCGCATCACCTCGGTCAAGGGCAAGCAGGAGAAGGTTTATCCGCCGCCGCTGTATGATCTGACCGACCTGCAAAAGGACATGAGCATTCGCCATGGCTTCACGGCCGACCAGACCTTGCGTCTGGCCCAGTCGCTCTACGAAAAGAAGCATATCACTTATCCGCGTACCGACAGCCGTTATCTGAGCGCGGACATGAAGCCGCAGGTGAAGCCGCTGCTGAAAACCTTGCGGGCGCGCTTCGACGCGCAGATCGCGGGCTTGAATCTGGAACAACTGGCGCTGAGCGGCCGGCTGTTCAACGACGCCGGCGTGACCGATCACCATGCGATCATTCCGACCACGACCTTGCCGCGCGCGTTGAACGCCGATGAAGAAAAAGTCTATCAGGCGATCGCGGTACGCTTCATCGCGGCTTTTTATCCGCCTTGCCTGAAACGGATCACGACCGTGCTCGGCGAAACGGCCGAAATCCCTTTCAAGACGACCGGCACCGTGATCGAGGCGCCGGGCTGGCAGGTGCTGTATCAGGATGCCGCGCCTGCCCAGGCCGATCAGGATCAGAAAATCCTGCCCGCCTTTATCCAGGGCGAAACCGGCCCGCACCTGCCTTCGCTGAAGCAGGGCAAGACGACGCCGCCGAAGCATTATAACGAAGCCACCTTGCTCGGCATGATGGAGTCGGCCGGCAAAACCTGCGATGACGACATGCTGAAGGAAGCGTTGAAGGAAAAAGGTCTCGGGACGCCCGCGACCCGGGCCTCGATCATCGAAGTGCTGGTCAAGCGCAATTATATCCGCCGGCAAAAAAAGCTGCTGCTGAGCACCGAGGCGGGCCAGCGCCTGATCGCGTTGATCGGCGACGAGCATTTGAAGTCGGCCGCGATGACCGGCGAATGGGAGTCGCGACTCAAAAAAATCGAACAGAATGATTACGATCCTCGGCGGTTCATGGACGGGATCATTCAATTTACCCGCCATATCGTGGCGCCGTCCGGGCGCTCCGCTGATCAGGCCGCGCTGGGCAACTGTCCTTTATGCCGCGCCCCGATCATTGAAGGCCGCAAAGGCTACGGCTGCAGCGACTGGCGCAAGGGCTGCACGTTTGTGCTGTGGAAAGAGACTTTCGGGGCGCCGGTTTCCCGCGCGATGGCGGCCGAATTATTGCGCCAGGGCTGCACGCGGCAGGCTTATCCGGTCAAGTTCAACGGCGAAGAATTGAACGCCTTGCTGACGCTGGACGCGCGCGGCGAGGTCGGCATCAGGGCGGCGGCATCCGAGCCGCGCTGAGCGTTCAGCGTTGTTGCCGCCAGCGGAAATAGGTTTTGCCGTCATCGCAGGCCCAACTCGCGCGTTGCGTGCCGGTTTTGCTGATCCTTAATTCACAGTGATGCTCGACCTTGAATTTTTCCCAGTGTTCATCGTCCAGATACACCCGGTAATACAGACTGAGCAGGATGATCGCCAGCAAGCCCAACAACAGCGTCAGCAGCGTGCCGATCGGCTGCTCCTGCATGGATTGCCGAGCGGAAGCCAGCCATTGCTTTAATTTCATAAAAACAGCCTCAAACCGATAAACTACACTATAGACATCATCCGCTACGGAATGTTTTCGAATCAATATTGGATGGGTCTGAAATTTACAGCAATTCTCGCGCCATTGTAAGCTTTTTGTCGATTCATCTACTGCGGCGCCTTGAGTGATGCCGGGAAATAATAAAAAACGGCAAAACGCAGGGAGAGGGCCATCATTCGGGCCGAAAAGCCGGAATCAATCGCGATTTGGCTGTCTAACCAAGGCTTGGCGGCAACAGGGTCAAGCATATAATAATGCAGGAGAATACTATGATTTACCGAGTCGAAGGCGATATTTTATTGAGCAAGGCGCAGGCGATTGCGCATGGCGTGGGGATCAACGATCCGATGGACAAGGGGCTCGCGCTCGAGCTGCATAACAAGTATCCGTCCATGCACAAGGATTTTCACCGCTGGTGCCATATGCACAACACCAAACCGGGCGAGGCGTGGCTGTGGGGAGGGCCGGATAACGTCAGGCTCATCAATCTGATTACCCAGGAAGGCGTCGACAGCCAAGATCATCGGCACGGCAAGGCGACGCTGAGTAACGTCCGGCACGCCCTCAGCGCATTGGTGAAGATCATTGCCGCCGAAAAGCTGACATCGGTGGCGTTGCCGCGTCTGGCGACCGGCGTGGGCGATCTGGACTGGGACGATGTCTGGCCTTTGATCGACGAGCGTTTGGGCGGACTGGATATTCCTGTCTATGTTTATACCGTTTATCATCCGGGACAAACGGCACGGGAGCCCGGATTATAACAAGGCAGGGGCTCCCTCCGCGGAGAATTCGCTCAGCCTGAATCGGTCGGCAGATTGGTCAGCAGGGTTTGCAGATCGATTTCCTGGATGCCGGAAAATAGGGATGAGTAGGTCGTAGGATCGGCGTCGGTGGTGGTGACGCTGATCCTCGCCGATATGCCGTCGCGGCTGATCGAAAGTGCTAGGTAGTCGCTTAACGCATCGGTTTCCGCGTCGATCAACAGGTCTTGCAGGCTTAATGAGTCCGGTGTTTGTGCCGGAGTCTCTTGTTGGCTATTTTGAAAGTCTTTCATCTCTATTCTCCCGTCCAGCCGATGCGGAATGATTCGCAGCGGCAATTCCGCAGTTCGTTGCAACATCTATCATCTAGTCGTAGTCGGTTAACGCCGCTTGCCGCTTGTTCAGAAGTGGCCATAGTGTACCGGTTTTTGACGGATTGTGAATTGTACGAAAGTACTAGGCCCGGCGGTGGAAGAAGGCGGGACTTGGCGCCGATCAGCAAATCGGCGCGGGAATTCTTTATCCGGAGGGGGATCCGTCAGGCCATTACGAGGCCGCCGCGGCTATCGGTCAGGAACTTGGCGGCGCGTGACCGTTTAGCGCCCTGGTTTGATTGATCGACGCCGGTGGCGGTGATCGACATTAAGCCGTTATCCAGCCTTGAAATCAAGCCTTTTTCCTTCAAGTACCAGAGGTGGAATTCGAGGAACTCGCGGGGACAGCCGGATAAGCGTTCCAGTTCGAGATTGCCCAGACCGGGATTATTCATATTGCGGCGACGTTTCACATACAACAGCGACAACAGTTTTTCCTGTATCACGCTGTCTTCGTAAGGCGCCTCAGGCTCGCGACTTACCTCGGGGGCTATTGCGTAACGGCCAACATATTTTTTGTATTCGATATCGTATTGCGCCCTGGATTCCGGATTTCTTAAGGTTTCATGGGCTTTGACGATTTCGACAAAGCGGTGCTGGTTGCCGGTGTCCTGGATATCCGGATGATAGCGTTGCGCCAAATAACGAAATACCCGGTCTACCGTATCGGAATTGGCGTTTGGGCTGATTTCGAGAATCTCATAATAATCTTTGAATTCGCTGGGTTCCATTGGATTCCTCCCGAAAGTCTGGCATGATCGGATGGGCGGTCGGCAACAACTCGCATGGCATACACTCGTCGATGCATCGATGGGGTGCTAAAACGACCAAGGCAGCCTTTTCAAGACGCTTAACGATGTCAGAAATTCAGCGTGTCAGTACGAAGGGAGAATCGTGAAATCGACGGCAAAAATAGGCTCTTCGCGATTTTACCCGGCTTAAATTAAATAAAGATTAATTCGGGCGCTAGGCATGCAAAAATCCTTGCCCGTTTGTTTTTAGGCGTTGATTTAGGTCGTCAGCAATTTTATCGTGGATTCGCGTTGGGACTCGGCGTTGGCGTAATCGACGCCGTCTGCGGTAATCGCGATCATGCCGTTTTCGAGCCTGCCGATCCAGCCTTTTTCTTTGAGATACCAGAGATGAAACTCCAGGTGTTCGCGCGGACAGCCTGACAAGCGCTCAAGATCGAGATTGCCCATGCCTGGATTTTCGATGTTTCGTCTGCGTTTGGCATAAAGAATCGCGAGCAGTTTTTCTTGAATATCGACATCGTGCTCGATATTTTCGGGATCGCTCGCTTCCTCGGCTAATTTCAGGCGGTAGTCTGAATTGTTTTTATGCTGAATATCGTATTGTGCGCGCCTGCTCGGATCGCTCAGCGTTTCATGGGCCCGCACAATATCTCTGTAGCGCATGTGATCGCCGGTGCTCTGGTTGCCGGGATGATAGCGCTCGGCAAGATAACGAAATATACGGTCTATCGTTTCAGCATCGGCATTCGGGCTGATTTCCAGGTTTTCGTAATAATCGATGAAGGTAGACGCGTCCATAGCTTGACTGTGCCATTGCGGTTTTAACTTGACTTAGTTTAGCTTAATACAAATTCTGATTAGGCTAAAGTCTTAGTTGTGCGCGCAAAAGAAAGCACGGATCTTGCTGGGGCGCCGGATTCAATGTGCGTAGTCAAACTGGGCAGTCAGCAGTTTTGCGCTTTGCGTGCGTCTGGCGGTCTGGTTTGATTGGTCGACTCCGCTGACGCTAATCGACAGCAAGCCGTTTTCGAGGCGTGTAATCCAGCCTTTTTCTTTCAAATACCAGAGATGGAATTCGAGATGTTCGCGCGGACAGCCGGACAGGCGTTCCAGTTCGAGGTTGCCCAAGCCGGGATTGTTCATGTCGCACCGGCGTTTGACATAGAGCAGCAGCAATAAACTTTCCTGCATCATGTTGTCTTCGTAAGGCGTTCTCGGTTTCTGGCTGGCTTCGGAGGACGGCAGGCACCGGGCGCGATTTTTTTTGTATTCGATATCGAATTGCGCTCTTTTTTCCGGATTTCTTAGCACTTCGTGGGCTTTGACGATGCCGGCAAAGCGATAGTGGTCGCCGGTGGCTTGATTGTCGGGGTGATAGCGTTGCGCCAGATAGCGAAATACCCGATCTATCGTATCGCTATTGGCATTGGGACTGATTTCGAGAATCTCGTAAAAGTCTTTGAATTCGCTGGGTTCCATACGGGTCTCCGAAACATTTGACGGGATGGATTAAGCCTAGCACAGAGGATTATTAATTCAATATTAAGTTAAGATTTTTTTAATATTGTGGAGCGTCAAGCCAACTCATTGATCGCATCCTGGGTTCGGAAAAAAACTTTGCCGGGCTGCAGATGGTTGAAAAAATCGGTTTTGTGCAATTTATCGAGCACCGGACCTTTCGCTTCGGCAAGATGCAGCCTGATGTTCAGGTTTTTCAGCGCGTCATTCAGGCTTTCGAGCACTTCGAGCGCGGTGCTGTCGATATAGCTGACCGAGGCGAAGATCAGCACCACATGCTTGATGTCCGGCTGCCGTTGCAATTGGTCGCTAATGAATTCCTCGACATAATTCGCGTTCGCGAAGGTCAGGTTTTCATCGACGCGCAGCAGCAGCAAATGCCGCCAGGTTTTCACGTCATGGCGCTGGATGTTGCGAAAATGCTCGGTGCCCCGGATGCGCCCGACCACCGCGATATGCGGATGGCTGGTGATTCTCAGATAGCTGACCAGGGTCAGGATGATGCCGAGCGTGATGCCTTCCTCGATGCCGAGCACCAGCACGCCGAGTAAAGTGACGCCTTCGGCAATGCCGTCGCTGGCGTCATAGCGCCAGATATGGACGATGTTTTGCAGACGGATCAACGGCATAATCGCGACCAGAATGATCGCGGCGAGTATTGTCTTCGGTATCGCGGCAAAATAGGGGCTGAAAAACATCAGGGCCAGCGCGACAAAGGCGGCGGCCATCAGCATCGCCATTTGCGTGCGCGCGCCGGCCGAAAAATTGACCATCGTGCGGCTGAAGCCGCCGGCCACCGCCATGCCGCCGGACAGCGCCGAGGCGATATTCGCCGCGCCGAGGCCAAGCAGCTCGTGATTCGGCTGGATCTTTTCGCCTTTGAGGTGCGCGATCGCCTTCGCGATCGCGACGCTTTCGACATAGGCGATCAGCGCGATCAGGGCCGCATAAGGCAAGAGCAGTCGCCAATGGACGGGATCGATCGCATCGATGCGTAGCCTAGGGAGGCCCGCCGGAATCCGGCCGACGGTTGCGACCTGATAGGCCGTGTCGAGATCCCATAGCTCGACCGCGGTCGCCCCGAGAGCGACGGTCAATAACGGGCCACACTTGCTGATCGCGGCAATCCATACCGGTTTCATGGCGGTTTTTTTGAGCAGGCCGGTGAGCGGCTTGCCGAACAGGATCAACAGCAAAACCGCGGCAAAGCCTGTGATCAGGGTTGCCGTATTCACCGTGCGCACGGTATCGGTATAGCAGCTCAGACTGTCTACGCAGGACAGCTTCGCCAGGCCGAGCAGCGGCGGCAATTGACTGAAGACGATCAGGATCGAGGCGCCGCTGGTAAAGCCGGTCAGCACCGGATGGCTGATGAAATTGACCAGGCCGCCCAGGCGCAACAGGGCCATCAGCAGCATCAGCACGCCGGTCTCGGCGGCCAGTATCACCGCGCTTTGCACCGGTTGCTGCAAGGCGCTAATCTCAGGCGCATTGACGGCGCTGGCAATCATCACCGCCGCGATCGATACCGGTCCGACCGACAGCGTCCTGCTGGTGCCGAACAGCGCGTACAGCACCGGCGGCAAGATACTGGCATATAAACCCAACTCTGGCGGGATGCCGGCCAGCAGCGCATAAGCGATGCCTTGCGGCACCAGCAGAATGGCCGTGATTGCGCCGGCGAACAGATCGCCATGGAAATCGTTGCGGGAGTAGGTCTTGAGCCAGCCGAAAATGGGCAGAAAGTCAGTCAGGCGCATGGAAGGCAATAGGGTGAGTGAAAAGGTAAACGCGATGAATCGGCAAAAAACAGCAATGGATCGGTGAAGGAGGGATTGGAAAGATGGCGGTACTTTGTGCCCCGCACCGCGGAAGCGGTGCGAAAGTCATTCCCACGCGCGGAGCGTGGGAACGATGGTCTGGCTCTGCCTCAATCCTCCTTCATGAATTTTTTCGCATAGCTTTCGCGGTGAGGAATGTCGATCCGGTAGCCTTTGATCATCAAATGCCAGTACAGCCAAGGGAATCCGACCTTTTTGCCCCACCACCAGATCCAGCGGTTTTTCCGCGGGTCCAGAAATGGAAATGACGGCGTGACTTTACCGCCATAGGAAAATTCGGCCAGCATCACCGTGCTCAGCGAAGTGGTCAACGGGCAAGAGCCGTAACCGTCGTACTTGCCTTCGACCGGCTTATTTTTCATCAGGTACAAAATGTTGTCGACCACCACCGACACCTGCTTGCGCACTGCCGCGGCGGTTTTCGCGTTCGAGGTCGAGGCCACATCGCCCAGGCCGAAGATGTTCGGGTATTTGTTGTGTTGCAGGGTGTTGTCATTCACGTCGACCCAGCCGGCCGCGTTCGCGAGTGGGCTTTGCTTGATGAAATCCGGGGCGCTTTGCGGCGGCGTCACATGGATCATGTCGAATTTTTTGCTGACCTGCTGTTTATTGCCGGCGCTGTCGGTGGTTTCGAATGTGGCGGTTTTGCCGGGGCCGTCGATCGCGACCAGATTATGATTGAAAGATTTTTTCGCGCCGTATCCGGCGGCGACTTTCTCCAAGGCCTTCGCGAAAAACGGGATGCCAAACATCGCGGGCCCGGCATTGCAGAACTCGATCGTAAACTTGTCCAGGATGCCTTTTTTACGGAAACGGTCCGCCGCCAGATACATGATCTTCTGCGGCGCGCCGGCGCATTTGAACGGTGGAGGCGGCTGCGTAAATAACGCAGTTCCCGACTGGATGTTTTGTATGCATTCCCACGTATATTCACAGGTATCCGGCGAATAATTGCTGCAGACATTGTTTTTGTTCAGGGTCTCTTTCAGTCCTTTGATCTTGTCCCAGTCCAGTTGCAGGCCGGGGCAGACGACCAGATAATCATAGGTGACCGTTTCACCGGAGCGCAGCGTCACGGTATTTTGTTCCGGCTGAAAGCTGTCGGCATACTCCTTGAGCCAGGTGACTTTCGGATTGATCAGATCGGCTTCGTTGCGTGTGGCTTCTTTCAGGGTGTATTCGCCGCCGCCGATGATCGTAAATCCAGGCTGATAATAATGCTTTTCGGAAGGCTCGATCAGGCCGATATTGATATTCGCATTCTGTCGAAGCATGTTGTTCGCGACCGAAACGCCGGCCGCGCCGCCGCCGACTATCAAAAGGGTATGGTGTTGTGACATAAAGCCTCCTCGAAATTATTATGGGGTTAGTGCCGCGATTCGGTCATCTAACAGGTATTGTATTGAGTTGGTTGAGCGATCGATCGATCGATAAATGACCGGATCGCTCAACTATTGTCTTTTTACTCGAAACACGGGCTATGTCAACCCGTGCTTTATTTTTCATTTTATTGGAGGCTTTTTTGCCAGGCTTCATAACCGCCCGCGATCGACAGCACATGCAGATAGCCCAGCGATTGTAAAGTTTGCGCAGCCATTGCCGCGCGGCCGCCGGTCCGGCAATACACTAGAATTGCTTTCGCTTTGTCCGCGAGTTCAGGCGTGGTGCCGACTTTGAATTCCAACACGCCGCGTGGAATCGGCAGGGCTTTATCCAGATGTCCGGCCGCATATTCACTCTCCTCGCGCACATCGACAACGGTAATATGGCCTTCGGCCAACAACTGCTTGGCCTTGTCGACGCCGATTTCGGTGATTTGCTGTTTGGCCATCGCGACCAGATCCTGGGCGCTGGTGGTTGTCCGCTCCGGGCGGCTCGTCTCCCGGCGGGCTACCGCATCCTGACGTTCATCTTCATCGAGGCCGCAGTAACGGTTGGCCGGTACCGCTTCGTCGATCAATCGCGGTTTCGGCAAATTCAGACTGTTCATGATGTTGATGAATTCCTCGCGCGACTTTCCGGCCAGGCGCGGGTTCGTCGTGCGTTCCTGCCTGATGCTGCTGACCCAGCGCCCCTGATAGTCATGGCCCGGATAAACCAGCGTATCGTCGGGTAGGGTAAACAGGCGTTGGGTGATGCAGTCGTACAGCGCGCCGGCATCGCCGCTTTGAAAGTCGGTGCGTCCGCAGCCGCCGATGAACAGCGAATCTCCGGTAAACAAACGGTCCCGCCACAGGAAGGAGGTGCTGCCTTGGGTATGGCCGGGGGTGGCGATGACTTTGATTTTTTCGCCGCCGGCGAATTCCAACACGTCACCGTCCTGCAGTTGCAAGGACGCGCCGATCGCGCCGCACAACTGGCTCACACCGGTTTCCGCGCCGAGTTTTTGTCTGAGCAAGCCGCTGGCGGTGATATGGTCCGCATGCACATGGGTTTCGAGCGAATATTTCAACTTCAGCTCATGTTCGTCGAGCAGGGCGATATATTCATCGATATGCGACTTGACCGGGTCGATCAGCACCGCGTCCTTGGTGATGGGGTCGGCGATGAAATAGGTGTAAGTCCAGGTTTCGGGGTCGAATAATTGTTTGAAAATCATTTTGTCTCTCCGCTTATTGTGAGGGCTTGGAACGCTGCAAAGCCGTTGTGCTTAGTCTTGTTACAGCAAGGCGTGTGCCAGAATAGCCGATAGGGCGATTTTCTCTAATTCGACATGACGCCAGCCTTTTAGTTTAACACGTTGGTATCAAAGGATTTTTTGTCTCATTGATCGAGATGTTTTGGGCGATCTTAATTAAAAGTCTTGCCGCGCCGAGACTTGTCAGCGGCGTGTTTCAACATGTTTCATTTAGATTAACAAATGTTTCCATGAAACATGATGAAACGGGCGTTATACGGCAGGGGCGAGGAGGGCCGAATTAGCGAATAGAGTCTCCGCCATCAAAGCATCATGCCGGTTCAACACTGATAATTTTCCCCGCCGCATTCAATTTGAGCCGCAAACGACCATAACAGGATTTCTGATCGCACTGGCAGCCGGAGCCTTCCATGATGCTTTCCAGGAAAGTCACATAGATCAACAGGCTATCCGCTTGTCGTTCGATGATTTCATAGTGGATCGACTCGTTGATAATCCAGCCGTTTTGGCTGCAAAAGACGCTCAGCTCTTTACAGGTTTGCAGTAGATGAGCAATGGCTTGGGCTTCGGACATGGTTTTTGCCTTTTCGATTCAGTCGGGTTGAATTTGCTGCGAGTCGTTTTGTGTTTTCTGGCTGGCCGCGGTTGGATTCGGTTTTATTTTCTGACGCATGCGGTCAAAAACAGAACCAGCGCGGCAAAGCCGGCGCCGGTGTAAAATGTTGCGGAGGCGCCGTAAACGTCCCAAAGCCCGCCGGCGAGCACGCTGGCCAGCAGCGCAAACAGGCCGCTGACGAAATTGAACAGTCCGAAGGCGGAGCCTTTCAGTTCCGGTGGCGTCGTGCTGGCGACGAGTGTCGCCAGGATGCCTTCGGTGAAGCCCATGTGCAGGCCCCACAAGCCTGCGCCGAGCAGCACGGCAAACGGCGTATCGGCCCGCGCCAGCAGCAGATCGGCCGCGATCAGCAATAAAAGGCCGAGCGAGAGCAGATGGTTTTTGTTCATCACATCCGACAACACCCCGGCAGGGTAGGCAGACAGCGCGTAGAGCAGGCTCATTACCACCATCACCAATGGGGTGATCGCGCCAGACAATCCCGCCTGTTGGGCGCGCAATACCAAAAAGGCTTCGCTGAAGCGAGCCAACGTAAAGATCGCGCCGATCGTCACGACGCGCCAATAGGATAAAGGAAAAAGCCGCAGCGTATCAAAATGCAGCGGTGAGCGAAAACGGTGCCGTCCCGCATGGGACGTGGGTTCCTGGATGCCGGCGATGATCAGGATCACGGTCAGCGCGGCAGGCAGGGCCGCGAACCAGAGCGCCGTCTTCAGGTTGCCGTCATAAAGATAAAGCAGCAGCATCGCCAGCAAGGGGCCGAGAACCGCGCCGACCGTATCCATCGCCTGGCGCAGGCCGAAGCAGGCGCCGCGAATGCCGGCCGGCGCGACATCGGCGATCAGCGCATCGCGCGGCGCGCCGCGGATGCCTTTACCGATCCGGTCGAGAAAGCGCGCGGCGAACACCGTCTCGATCGAGCCGGCTAGCGGAAACAGCGGCTTGCTTAACGCGGCCAAGCCGTAGCCGAGCAGGATCAGGCGTTTGCGATGTCCCCAGAAGTCGCTCAGGGCGCCGGAAAAGATTTTGACGATTTGCGCGGCGGCGGCCCCGACGCCTTCGATCATGCCGACAGTCAGCGCGCTCGCGCCGAGCGTGCCGACCAGAAAGACCGGCAGGATACTGTGCACCAGTTCCGACGAACAGTCCATCAACAGGCTGACGAAACCTAAAGTCCATACGGTGCGCGGAATGCGGTCTGGCGACTTTTTGATGAACAAGAGGATAATCCCGAGGCAAAGGTTTCGGCCCGGCTCAGCGGGACTAAACAGTTAATTTTGCAAAGGAGGGATGGCATTCGCAATCGGCCCCGGCGGATAGCCGCTTTAGCGTTCCCGGTCCAATGTTGCCGTTCGGCTGGCCGCCACAAAGCCCCGGCTTTTTCCGGACGCGTCGTCGATCGTATTCATCGCCCGCCAAAGCGTTTCGGCCTTGACCCAGACCGGCGGATATTTAAACCGCGCGACATCCAGAATCAAAAATTGGTCGCTGGCCTGGTCATAAGCGCCGAGCGGCGAAATATGACCGCTGCTTTGCTGGCCAAGAGAGGTACGCAGATAGTTGACCAGGATGAAGTTTCCGGGCTGCCTTAAATTTTCCACAGCCAGTTTGCGGAATTGTTCCAGGCTGCTGTCGCCGGCGTGATAAACCTGCGTCGCGACCGGATAGGTCGCCAGCAGGCCGCCGAGTTGATCGAGCGTCATGCCTTGCTCTGCGATCTTTTTCACGCTCACGATGCGATCGGTTTTCGCATTGAACACGTTGTTTTGGGTGAACATCGGAAAGCGCACATAGGCAGGATCGATCGGCGCCGGAATTTCAAGCGCGTTCAAGACCATCGTGATGCTCGCCGCGCCGCAATAGGCGAGATTCTGCTGCGAGACGAAATGCATGCTCAAGGGCAGGAAGTCCTGTTTGGCGTGGCTGCCGTAGAGCAGTTGCTCGCCTTCGGATGAAGTCAGCGGAATCAGCCGTGAAGTGCCCGTGCCGGTTGGTTTGGCCAACGTATCCGATGGCGACTGCGGTAAAGAGCAGCAGGCGGGAAGCAGAAGGCAAGCCAGAATGATCGGTATGAGCTGCCAGATTGCTGGGCGAGTCTCGTTTTTTTGCAAGTGTAAGAACATGCCGATTCCTCAGAGTGGTGGGTAGCCGTTCTTGGCGAATTAAAAGTAGGAATGATAAAAAACCATTTTATGCCGAGATGATGGCGAGGTAAATCGCGTTTAAACTCGTTGCCGGGCTGCTGTGTTGAATTGGCAGAATACTTTATTCTGCCTCCTCCGTGCAAAGCGATTCAGCCCGTTTGCTGACCGGTGTGATGCTGCCGTCGGCATTGATCCGCCAGCGAAAGCGTAACTGCATGCTTTTATTCATCAAAAAAGCGCGCTCGACTTCTACATGGCCCTCTTCGTCGAAAGTTTGCCAGCCTAAATCGCGTTGTGAGCGGATATGAATCTTGTTTTTCAAGACTTCTTCGATCGATTGTCCGAGGCAGGGCGAGTTTTTTACTTTTATTTCGGCTTCGTGCATCTCGGCAAAGGCCAGATTCGCGGCGAACAGCAAGTTAAGAATAAGAAAACGGCTTGTTTTCATGGATTCAAAGGTTCAGGAAATACATGCAATGCGCATGACCAAAATAGCGGATTAAAAATTGTAGCCTTGTTGGTCATGCTGGTTCAGATCGAGGCCGCTGGTTTCCGCTTCCTGATTCACGCGAATGCCGATCAGTTTATCAATCACCTTGAAGAGTCCATAACTGATCAGACCGCTCCAGAGGATCGTGACCGCGATGCCGAAAAGCTGGATCGCTACCTGTTTGACGATGCCGTCTTCGCTGACGATGCCGGTGCCGCCGAACGATGCATCGGCAAACACCGCGGTCAGCAACGCGCCGAGAATGCCGCTAACGCCATGCACCGGAAATACGTCAAGCGCATCGTCGATAGCGAGGCGCTGCTTGATCAGTTGAATCGAATAAAAGCAGGCGATGCCGGCGACGATGCCGATCACGATCGCGCCGAAGGGCGACACGAAACCCGCGCCGGCCGCGATCATGCCGAGGCCCGCGACCATGCCGGTCATTGCGCCGAGCACGCTCGGTTTGCCGAACTTGAGCCAGTCCAGCACGATCCAGGTGATCGAGGCGGAGGAGGCGCACAGATGCGTCGACAACATCGCCATGCCGGCCGAGCCGTTTGCCATCAATGCGCTGCCGGCGCTGAAGCCGTGCCAGCCGACCCAGAGAATGCCGGCGCCCATCGCGGTCATGGTCAGATTATGCGGCATCAACGGCGCGCGCGGAAAACCGCGCCGCGGGCCGATCACCAGCGCGCCGACCAAGGCCGCAATGCCCGCGCTGCCGTGCACGACGATGCCGCCCGCAAAATCCATCACGCCCCATTCGGCCAGCCAGCCGTTACCCCAAATCCAGTGGCAAACCGGCACATAGACGAGTAATTCCCAGAGCGCGCAAAAAAACAGCAGCGGAAAAAAGCGGGCTCTTTCGACCATCGCGCCGACGATCAGCGCCGGTGCGAAGATCGCGAAGGTCATGTGATACATCGCAAAGACCGACTCGGGCAGATTGCCGACCAGCTTGTCCGCATCCATGTTGACCAGAAACACTTGCGACATGCCGCCGAGCAGGGTCTGATGCGCGCCGCCATCGGTCAACGCCAGGCTATACCCGGCGATCGCCCAGATCAACGACATCAAGGAGGTAATCGAAAAACAGGCCATGATCACCGACAGCACGTTGCGGGTGCGCACGAGTCCGCCGTAAAACAGCGCGAGGCCGGGCATGGTCATGAACAGCACCAGGCCCGCCGACGTCAATATCCAGGCGGTATCGGCCGAGTTCAGGCCGTCTTCGGCAAAAGCCGGAAGCGGGAGGGCAGCGGGCAGGATTGCCAAGGCTATCTTTCGCATGATTTCCACCTTATTTATTTTTGTTGTCAGTGGGGGGCAGAAGTTTGACCCGCGATGGTCAAGAGATCGCGCTTTTTAGCCTAGATGCGCAAAAAATGCAAGGAATTACTTGGAGGATCGGTTGTTTTTTTGCTCGAGTACGAAACTTTGAGCGAGTGCGACGAGATTAAGGAAGGCGAAGCGGGAATGGCTGGGGCAAAGCATGACAAAGAAAAAACCTCAAAACTCGATCACCATGTCCATTGCAAACTGCAACTGGTGATCCTTGCTTTGATTGATGTAGGGATTGATTTTGGCGTCGGCCCAGTCATAACGCACCTCGGGCCGCAAGGTGAGCCAGCCTTTGGGCTTCCAGTTCACCCCCGCGGTCAGCGCGAAATAGTGGCCGGGATTGTCGGCGATTACGCGGGTGCCGTTCGCATCCCGAAACCATTCGCCGCGTAATCCGGCAGAAATGGAGTCGGTAATGTCATAAATCAGATATTGATTGATGCCGTACCAGAAGGCGTCCTGACCTGTTGCCGCGGCCTGCTCCTGAAAACCGAAATCGTGTTGCAGAACATATTGCAGTTTGTCGGTAAAGCTGTGCGAAATGACCAGACTGGACACTGTCCGGTTGGCGGCCTGCACATCATCGGTATCGCCGCTGATCACCGACCAGGACACCGCGCTGGTCGCTTCGTCATTGGTCCAGGACATGCCGCCCAGAAAATTCCAGTTGGCCAGATTTTCGTCGAAATTATCCCAACCGGCGACCGAGCCCGCATTCAGCGTGAAATTTTCATTCAGCGCATAGCTGAACAGCGCGCCGGTATGCGTGAACGGTTCGCCGTACTGCATCGTGTAGGTGTGCGAATAAAAAAAATTGTTCGGGGCGGTGACCACTTCCTCGCCAAGAATCGTATAAAAATGGCCGATCTTGGCCGACAGGCCGTTACCGAACGGCGCGAATATTTCGAGATAGCTTTGCGGCAGCGCCAGATCGTAAAAACGCAGATCCTTGTCGCTGATCCAGCGGTTGTCGAGCCCTGTCGCCTGGGTGAAACGGCTGTCGGTGCCGAACATCAGATCGACCCGGCCGCCGAAGTTCCAGTGTTTCGACTCCATGTCCACCGGTTTTTCCAGATACATATTCAACTGATTGACCTGGAGTTCTCCGCTGCGGTCATTGAACGTGATCGGTGCGTTCGAGTGATTATCCGGATTACGGGTCAGATAGGTTCCGCCCATCGAGAGCCAGCCGTCGATGTTGATACCATGCTCCTTGAACAATCGGCTTTGGCTGAAATCCCGGCCCGTCAACGCGAAGAAGGCGCTGTCGTCATGCGCCATCACCGTCGAGGCGAAATGACTGTAGAGGAGCAAAAGCAGGAAGAATATCGATGCCTTGTCGATAGTGAGCGGGGATGCGCAGAGAACAGCTTTCGATTGTTTCATGTCCCTAGCCAAGCGTTGCCGTTGATGTCAGGTTGTTATTTGTGTAGCGATGCGTTGCGTTACAAAAACATTTCATCCTGCAGCGTAGTTTTTTATCACAGTTTGCAGGAAGGTAAAAAATTATATTACTTAAATAGTATCGAGTCGATACTAAAATCAAGCAATCGTGATTTTTTGCAGTCCACGCATGCTTCCGATCAATAGAGCCGGGTGATTTTTAGCATCCGGGATTAATCGGGTATTTACTTTCGATTCGACACGAAGTAAGATTCTCCACCGTGCGCATTTGGCGTTGATCAGGAAGCATAGGCGCATCGGCAAGAGCCGTCCAATAATTACAATAAGGAGAAATCTGATGGCAAAATTTGCGTTTTTTAAAGCAAAACGCGGAAATATATCCAAGGTTTTGTTGGCTGCCGCGTTGCTGTCCGGCGTCCCGTTCAGTGTTTGCGCGAAACCCGATGAAGTGCCCGTAGAAAAGGTACAAGGTTGCCAACTCGTCGGCAAAATCGAAGGCTCATCGGGCTATGGCAAGAATAGCGATTGGCAACGTCTGGCAAAACAATCGGCCGTCAAGCATGCCGGCCAGATGGGCGCAAGCCATGTCGTATGGGAGCATTTTTACCCGGCCGGCGCTTTTAACGGCACTGTCACAGGCACGGCTTATCACTGCGGGACATAAGCCAAAGAATACCCTTTCGTGCGGAAGGTCTGAATAAGGTGATATTCCTCATTCAAACCTTCTGCATAAAAAGCTATTAGGATGCGGTCAAGCGTCACCCTCTAAGACGTTAGCAGCATCTTGTTAACCCACAACGCGAACCGTCGTGGCGGCATTTCGCCGCCGATCGCCAATAGTTTGCTGATCCATCCCGGTACGACAGCCGATTTTCCTTTCCGCATCGCTTGATAACCCGCTTCGGCATTGCTCTGCGGATCGCTGGCCAAAAAGCGGTATAAACGGGTTCGGGAAAATCCGCCTTTCGTCTCAAAGGCGGTCTTCATCGCTCCCGGACACAGCGCGGTCGTGGTGACGCCGCTGCCCTTCAGTTCGACGGCCAGTCCCCGGTTGAACGCAAGCACGAAACTTTTGCTTGCATAATAGACTGTGGCGCCCGGACCGCCCGGCTGATAAGCGGTCAGAGACGCCACATTCAGGATGCGCCCCCGGCCTTGTTGGATCATACCCGGAAGAAAAAAGCGGGTCAGTTGCACCAGCGCCGCTACGTTCAGATTGATCATCCCGGTATTCGCCGTCGGGTCGGAATCCGCAAACGGCCCATAAAAACCGATGCCGGCATTGTTGACCAAATAATCGATCGTCAAGCCCTGGCCCTGGACGATTTGATGGAGTTTTTCCGGCGTGTCCGGCCGCGACAGGTCCAGCTCTGCAATTACGGTAGAAATGCCGTAATCCCGTTGCAGTTCCTCGCTAACTTTTTGCAACTGTGCTTCGTTGCGTGCGACCAGAACCGTATTGATTTTATCTTTTGCAAATAGCTTGCTGAACTCATAGCCCATGCCGCCGGACGCGCCGGTAATTAAGGCCCATTGGGAGGTTGGATTTGCTGACTTTGAAATCGCATTCATGGGGCCTCCTTTCCGAAGGATGTGGTTGAGGTTTTAACGATTTCACAAAGGGAAGACTGCGAGGTCTAATGTTTGTTTATTATCGAGCCCGCGTAAGTTCGATTAGCGTAGCGTAATCGGACTCACGCGGGCTTATTCATCTTTATCGTAATCGGGGATTGATCCAATGGTACCATCTCGATCTCTATAATGAGCGCCAATATGACCACCAATATAGTCGTAATTTGATATCTTGCTATCACCTCTTCCTCCATATAAAGCTTTTGGTAATGAGGAATAATTAGATATATCTTGTTCGGTCACCAATCCTGTGCCTTCGCATTTAGAACAACCTCCTCTAGTGCCGCCATCTCCATTACATATAGGACATATAGAGTTTTTAAGTAAGTTCTTATCAAGTTCACGTTTTATATTGTGTGTCGTTATAGTATTAATCTCCCTTGGATTGGAGGGTTGAAAATTATTATTTTCTACAACCCATTTGTTCATTGCCTTATTTATTAAGCTTCCCTGATAGCAATTTAATTCATTGTTTATTTTTAGTGATTTTTTATTATCTTCATCAATAAGGCTGTCTATATAATCAAAAGCATCTTTATCCAGCATAATCTTGGCGTTTGCTGGGCATATTAAACACATCCTTTCGGCTTCTTCAAGTTTTCTGCATGAAATGCCAATTTTCGCTTCTATGCATGAATACCCATTAATTTTAAATTGCACATTTAAAATATCTATAATTGATGACAGTCTTAAAATTGTTGTATAAAATTGGTGTCTGATTTTATTGTAATAATCAATGAAATGCGGTGTTTTAAAAACTCCAAATATATCATATTTTGCTAATATGAAATTGTTATCTGGGTGAATTTCAAATTTAAAAATAGAGTCGGCAAGTAATGCTGAATTAATTTCAGATATGCAGCACTTATATTTTAAAAAAGGAACTTTTGCTTCATGAAAATTGATTTTAATAACTATGGCTATCTGATTTCCGTTGATACCATTGATGCTGAAAAAAGATTTCGGTTTAATAAATTTATTAGGTATGTTTGGGTGGGCTAGATTGATAATATCTCTGTTAGATTTATTGGGGCTTTTAATGGTGCTGATGATTCGTTCAATTGCTTCTTGATAGTTATATGTATATTCTTTAAAAGTCATGCTTATCTACCTCAAATAGAAAATAAGTACTTATTTTGCGTCACTTAATATAACGTGGAGTCGTAGGATATGTTGAGCGGAAGCGAAGCTCATTGCAGCGATCGCGATTGATTCGCCTCACGTTGTTCGGAGCATCCTATATGTCGGCTTATTGAAAATCCTCCAGCGGCGGACAGGTGCACACCACATGCCGGTCGCCGTAGACATTGTCGATGCGTCCGACCGGCGGCCAGTATTTGTCGTCCTCCTGATCGTCGTCCGGAAAGAATGCCTGTTGCCGCGAATAGGGCAGGGTCCATTCTTCCAGCAACAGCTTGTGCGTGTGCGGTGCATGGCGCAGCACATTGTTTTCCGGATCGGCCTTGCCGTTCTCGATCTCGGCGATTTCCTGACGGATCGCGATCAAGGCGTCGCAGAAGCGGTCGATCTCGTTATTGTCCTCGCTTTCGGTCGGCTCGATCATCAGGGTTTCGGGCACCGGAAACGACACGGTCGGTGCATGGAAGCCGAAATCGATCAGCCTTTTCGCGATGTCTTCGACGGTGATGCCGCAGGCATGTTTGAACGCACGGCAGTCGATGATGCATTCGTGCGCGACCCAGCCGTTCTTGCCGGTGTACAGGATCGGGTAGTGCGGCGCGAGCCGTTTGGCGATGTAGTTCGCGTTCAGGATCGCGGTCAGCGTCGCGCGTTTGAGCCCTGCCGCGCCCATCATCGCGATATAGGCCCAGGAAATCGTATAGATGCTGGCCGAGCCCCAGGGCGCGGCCGCGACCGTGCCGACCGTGCCGTGCGGGCCTTTGTTCGGATTGACGTTCTTGACGACCGGATGATCCGGCAAGTAAGGCGCCAGATGCGCGCCGACGCCGATCGGGCCGACGCCGGGACCGCCGCCGCCGTGCGGGATGCTGAAGGTCTTGTGCAGATTTAAATGCGCGACATCCGCGCCGATCTTGCCGGGCCGGCTGAGGCCGACCAGCGCGTTGAAATTGGCGCCGTCCAGATAGACCTGGCCGCCGTGCGCGTGGACCAGATCGCAGATCGTCCGGAACGCTTCCTCGAACACGCCGTGCGTCGAAGGATAGGTGATCATCAGCGCGGCGACCGTGTCGTGATGTTCGGCAAGCTTGGCCTTCAGGTCGTCGAGGCTGACGTTGCCGTTGTCGTCGCAGGCGACCACGACGACCTTGAGCCCGGCCAGCACTGCGCTGGCCGGGTTGGTGCCGTGCGCGGACGCCGGGATCAGGCAGATAGTACGCTGGCCCTGACCGTTCACTTCGTGATATTTCCGGATTACCAACAGCCCCGTGTATTCGCCCTGCGAGCCCGCGTTCGGCTGCAACGAAAACGCATCGAAGCCGGTCAGGTCGCAGAGCATGTCCTCGAGTTCTGAAAACATCTGCTGGTAGCCGAGCGTCTGGTACAGCGGCGCGAAAGGATGCAGGCCGCTGAATTCGTGATACGACAGCGCTTGCATCTCGGTCGCCGCGTTCAGCTTCATCGTGCACGAGCCCAAGGGAATCATCGAGCGGTCCAAGGCGATGTCGCGCCGGGCCAATCTCCGCATGTAGCGCATCATCCCGGTTTCGGAATGGTAGCGCGCGAACACCGGGTGCTGCAGGATAGGATCGGTGCGGAGGAGCGCGTCCGGGATGCATTCGTCGAGGCTAGAGTGCAGCCTATTGATGTCCGGAAACTCGGCCGCCGGCGTGGCGAACACCTGCCAGATCGCCCTGAGCGTCTTTCGGGTCGTCGTCTCATCGAGCGCAATGCCGAGATGGTCCAGATCGATCACGCGCAGATTGATCGTTGCTTCCATCGCCTGCGCGGCGATCCGTTTGGCGCGGTTCGGTACGCGCACGACGAGCGTGTCGAAATAACGGCGGCTGACCACCTCGTAACCCATCAGCGCGAGGCCGGCCGCGAGTATTTGCGCGTAGCGGTGCACGCGCCCGGCGATCATCCTGAGTCCCTCCGCGCCGTGATACACCGCATAAAATCCGGCGATCACCGCGAGCAGGACCTGCGACGTGCAGATATTGCTGGTCGCCTTGTCGCGCCGGATATGCTGTTCGCGCGTTTGCAGCGCCATGCGCAGGGCGGTGTGGCCGTGGCTGTCCTTCGACACCCCGATCAGTCGTCCCGGCATCGAGCGCTTGTATTCGTCCTGGGTCGCGAAAAAGGCCGGATGCGGGCCGCCGTAGCCCATCGGCACGCCGAAGCGCTGCGCGCTGCCGACCACGATGTCGACGCCGAAGGCGCCGGGCGGTTTCAGCAGCACCAGGCTCAACAAGTCAGCCGCGGCCACGGCCAGAGCGGATTTTTTATGCGCGATTTCGACGATCTCGCCGAGGTCGTGTATCTCGCCCTGCGAGCCCGGATACTGCACGAGCACCGCGAAAAAATCGTGCTGATCGAGACCCTGATAAGGATCGCCGACGATCACCTGATAGCCTAAGGAGCGCGCGCGGGTTTGCACCACCGCGATCGTTTGCGGATGGCAGTCCCGGTCGACAAAAACGGCCTGCACCGGATTATGCGACAGCCTGCGCGCCATTGTGATCGCCTCGGCTGCAGCGGTCGCTTCATCGAGCAGCGAGGCGTTCGCGATTTCCATGCCGGTCAAATCGATGATCATCTGCTGAAAGTTCAGCAGTGCTTCGAGCCGGCCCTGGCTGACCTCGGGTTGATACGGCGTATAAGCGGTGTACCAGCCCGGATTTTCGAGCACATTGCGCTTGATCACGGCCGGCATGATCGTATCGTAGTAGCCCATGCCGATCAGCGAGGTGAAGACCTTGTTGCGTTCGCGGATCTTGCGCAGGTGCTTGATCACCGCATTTTCGCTTATCGTTTCGGTCAGTTTCAAGGGCTCGGCGTTCAGGATGTCGGCGGGCAGCGCCTTGGCGATGATCTGTTCGAGATCTGTCAGGCCCAGTTCGGCCAGCATCGCCCGGATTTGTTCGGGATTCGGGCCGATATGGCGGCGGATGAAATCGCCGCGCATTTCCAGTTGGTTCAGGTTCGGGCGAGGTTTTGTCATAGCTTAACGACGGTAGCGATGAGGAATGAAAGGCAGAGGGGAGACGGACAGTGCGACCTCTCGCCCCCGGATTTCGGTAAACAGGCGAGTTCCGACCGCTGCATAGGCCTTGTCGAGCCGCGCCAGCGCGACCGGTTTGCCGAGGCTCGGCGCGAAACTGCCGCTGGTGACATGGCCGACGCTTTGGCCTTGAGCATTGGATAAGGCCGCGCCTTCCCGGATCGGCGCCTTGCCTTCGACGATCAGGCCGGCGCGGATCATCTCAGTGCCGTCTCGAAGCTGCGCCAGGATTTTTGGGGCGCCGGGAAAGCGGGCGTGGCCTTTTTTGATGATCCAGTTGAGTCCCGCCTCGACCGGCGTGATCGTTTCGTTCAGTTCGTGGCCGTAGAGGCAAAGCCCCGCTTCCAGGCGCAAGGTGTCGCGCGCGCCGAGGCCGACCGGCGCGACGCCGTTCTCCGCCAGCAGCAGGCGGGCCAGGCGCTCCGCATCGGGAATTCCGACCGAAATTTCGAAGCCGTCCTCGCCGGTATAGCCGCTGCGGCTGATGAAGCAGGCGATGCCGTCGAGTTCGGTATCGCAACTTTGCATGAATTTGAGGCTGGAGGCAGTCGCTGAAAACTTTCGGATTACGGCCTCGGCCAAAGGTCCCTGCAACGCAAACAACGCGCGCTCCTGTAAATCCCTGAGGCCAGGCAGATGCAGGCTTAGATAGTCGAAATCCTTGTCCTTGCAGGCCGCGTTCACGATGATGAACAAGCCCGAAGCGGTACGGCTCACGATGATGTCGTCGAGCACGCCGCCGTTGTCCTGCGTCAGCACGGTATATTTCTCGAAGCCGGGCAGGAGGCCCGAAATGTCGCTCGGCGTCAGCCTTTCCAGCGCGCTTGCGGCGTCATCGCCCGCTACGCTGAATTGCCCCATATGCGAGATGTCGAAAAATCCCGCATGACTCCGGCAATGCAGGTGTTCCTGGATGATGCCGGTGCCGTAGTGCAAAGGCATCGCGTAACCTGCAAAGGGCGCCATCTTCGCGCCCAGTTCGAGATGTAAAGCGTTCAAAGGCAGGGTTTTCAATATCATGGCATAGAGAACCTGAATGTTATTGAACGGTCAGTTTATCCGAATTTTTGCGGCGTGGGTCGTATTATTTGTCGGCTTAGGCGTTAGGTAAAATTAACTTCGCGAAATTCAGTTACTTCCACGCGCTAACCCATAGCGCAATAAACAAAATCAATTTTACCGTCTTCTCCTCTGAGAAAGCCCGTATGGATGAACCCTTTTGGACGGCGCACCGGCGTTTGACAGCATATCAGCAACCCGCCGCCAAACCCTGCTAAAATGGCTGCGTATCGAAGAAGATATGAGGGAAAAAACATGGCTCTCCAGCATCAAGGCGAAGATTTGCCGATCAGCGAGGAAGACTACCTGCAAGGCGAACTGGCCGGCACGATCAAGCATGAATATATCGACGGCTATATTTACGCAATGGCCGGGGCGAGTAAAAATCACGAGCGCATCGCCGGGAATATTTTCGGCGAATTACGCGCGCTGTTACGGAATACGCCTTGCGAACCCTTTGCGTCCGACCTGAAAGTCAAAACCGCGCACGCTTTTTTCTACCCCGACGTGATGGTCGTCTGCGAGGATACCAGCCGCAACGACTATTACGCCGAAACGCCGGTCCTCATCGTCGAGGTGTTGTCGCAATCGACGCGGCGGATGGACGAGACGCTCAAAAGTACCGCTTATCAGGCCATGCCGTTTTTGCGGGAATATGTGCTGATCGAGCAAGACTTTGTCGATGTGGAAGTTTGCCGCCGCAGCGAAGGTTGGGTGTCCGAACATTATTTCCTCGGCGATACCGTTATCTTCGAGTCGGTAGGATTGGCCTTGCCGGTCGAAGAAATTTATTACCGGGTCGAGAACGATGACATGAAGTCTTTCCTCGAAGAAAAAAATGCGCGGCGGTAAATCCAGACTGGGGCATGCGGCATCACGCATGATGAATATCCACGAAAATCACGAACGCAACTATCATCCAGCAAGGAGACACGAATGTCCGAACAACTGCAATATATCCGTTGGTTCAATGAACTGTCGATCGATGATGTGCCTTTGGTCGGCGGCAAGAATGCCTCGCTCGGCGAAATGTACCGCGAACTGACGCCGGAAGGCATCAGGATTCCGAACGGCTTTGCGGTGACCGCGGAAGCCTACCGCTACCTGCTCGATCATGCCAATGCCTGGGATGCTTTGCATGCAGCGCTGGACGATCTCGATCCGGGCAATGTCTCCGATCTGGCCAAACGCGCGCGCCGGGCTCGCGAAATCATCTATGGCGCGCCGTTTCCGGCCGATCTCGCGCACGAAATTCTCGCAGCTTATGCGCAGTTGAAAAAGGAATACGGCGACGACTTGAGCGTCGCGGTGCGCAGTTCCGCCACCGCCGAAGACTTGCCGAACGCCAGTTTCGCCGGGCAACAAGATACCTATCTGAACGTCAGCGGAGACCTTGCGCTGTTGGATTCGTGCAAGCGCTGCATGGCCAGCCTGTTTACCGATCGAGCGATCCATTACCGGGTCGATCAAGGCTTCGATCATTTCAAGCTGGCGCTGTCGGTCGGGGTGATGAAGATGGTCCGCTCCGACCTCTCGGCCAGCGGCGTGATGTTTACGCTCGACACCGATTCGGGCTTCAAGGATGTGGTGTTCATCACCGGCGCCTACGGCCTCGGCGAAAACGTCGTGCAGGGCGCGGTCGATCCGGACGAGTTCTATGTGCACAAGCCGACTTACGAGTTGGGCTTCCGCAGCGTACTCAGGCGCTCGCTCGGCGCGAAGAAGATCAAGATGATCTACAGCGACGGCAGCACACGCGAGTCGACGCGCAATATCGCGACCAGCGAGTACGAGCGTAACCAAAGCTGCATCAACGACCAGGACGCGCTGACGCTCGCCGGTTACGCGATCAGTATCGAAAAGCATTACAGCGCCAGGGCCGGCGTGCCGCGGCCGATGGACATCGAATGGGCGAAGGACGGCATCGACGGCCAGCTCTATATCGTGCAGGCGCGGCCGGAAACGGTCGCTTCGATGCAGAAAGGCTCGACGCTCGAACAGTTTGTGTTGAAGGGCTCTGCAGTCCCGCTGGTCACCGGCCATGCGGTCGGCGGCCGGATCGCCCAGGGCAAAGCGCGGATCATCAACAAGGTCGAGCAGTTGTCCGAATTCAAGGCCGGTGACGTGCTGGTCGCGGACATCACCACCCCGGATTGGGAGCCGGTGATGAAGATCGCTTCGGCAATCGTGACCAACCGCGGCGGCCGCACCTGTCATGCGGCGATCGTCGCCCGCGAACTCGGCGTGCCGGCCGTGGTCGGCTGCGAGAATGCGACCACCGTGCTCAAGAGCAATGCGCCGGTGACCGTGTCCTGCGCGGAAGGCGACGTCGGCAAGGTGTATCCAGGGATGCTCGACTTCGAAAAAATCACCACCGACCTGTCCGGTTTGGCGCATCCAAAGACCCACATCATGCTGAACATCGGCAATCCCGAGGCGGCCTTCAAGCACAGCTTTTTGCCGAACGACGGCGTCGGCCTGGCGCGGATGGAATTCATCATCACCGAAACCATCAAGGCGCATCCGATGGCGCTGATTCATCCCGAGAAGGTGCAGGACGAAGCCGAGAAGGCCCAACTGCAAGCGTTGACGCAGCAGTTCGACAGCGGCCGGGACTTTTTCATTCAGCGCCTGGCCGAAGGCGTCGGCACGATCGCGGCGGCGTTTTATCCGAAGCCGGTCGTAGTCCGGATGTCCGACTTCAAGACCAATGAATACGCGACGCTGCTCGGCGGCCGCTGGTTCGAATTCGACGAGGCGAACCCGATGATCGGCTTCCGCGGCGCCTCGCGCTATATCCACCCGGCCTATGCCGAAGGCTTCGCGCTCGAATGCGCGGCGATGAAGCATGTGCGCGAGGTGATGGGGCTGACCAACGTGATCCTGATGATTCCGTTCTGCCGGCGCGTCGGCGAGGCCGAGAAGGTGCTCGCATACATGGCCGAGCTGGGCCTGAAGCGCGGCGAGAACGGACTTCAAATCTATGTGATGTGCGAGATTCCGAACAACGTGATCCAGATCGACGAATTCGCCAAGCATTTCGACGGCTTCTCGATCGGCTCGAACGACCTGACACAATTGACGCTCGGCGTCGACCGCGATTCCGAAATCGTCGCAAGCGATTTCGACGAGCGCGATCCGGGGGTGAAGGAAATGATCCGCCTCGCGGTCACCGGCGCGCGCCGCAACGGCCGCCACTCGGGGCTATGCGGTCAGGCGCCTTCCGATTACCCGGAAATGGCCGAGTTTCTGGTCGAAGTCGGCATCGATTCGATGAGCCTGAATCCGGATACGGTGCTGCAAACCACGCAGCGGATCCTGGAAACCGAGAAGCGGCTGGGTAAGTAATAATTTCATCATAGACCGACCTGCCAGGTTTTAAAAAACTGGCAGGTCTTTTGCCGGGATGTTATTTATCGCCCTATTCCTGATGGCTTTTTCCTTCTCGCCATCGGCTATTGCGCCATTCGACAAATCAACTTATCATTTAGGATGAGTTGATCGTGTCGCGCGCCCCCGTCGTTTTTTATCGTGCGGCCCGTTTTTGCTCAGCCTTCTGTGTGTTCAGAGGCCGCTAACCGTCGGGATTTGCAAGTCCGGCCCTGTCCGATCGTTTAAAATCATTACTCTACCGGGAAAAATTATGAATCAGCTAAAGCGTCATGTATTGCTTAGTATCGGCTTAACCGCGGCGTTTGCTGTTCAGGCGGAGACTAAGTGGGTCACAGTGGCAAAGTCTGATGGTTCTATCCAGTGTGAAAGCGCCGGCATCAGTCCAAAAACCATGAAAAAAGAGCTGATCGAAGCGAAAATTCCGGCCAAGCATGCGCGTTGCGGTACTAATGGTCTGCTTTATCCGGCGGTCTGCGGCGGCGAAACGGGCCGCCTGAATCTCTTCGATATTCCCGCCAAAAAGCTCGGCGACGCCTCCGACTTAGGTTTTCAGCCGCTTAGCGATTGGCCGGATGCCAGCGAAGCGCCATGCGAGGAAGAGGCTGCATTTGCAGGCAATGCGGCGGAAATCTCTATCAACGGTATCGGGCCCGCGGTGGACGAAGACGCTTACCGCAGGGTGCGTAAGGCCATCGGCAAAGCGGTCGCGGACAATGTGATTTCGCGCTTTATCGTTTACGGTTATGGGGTCGAAGGCGGATTTTCGGGTTGCGTGCAAGAAGGCAGATTCGTCCAGCCCAATGCTTTCAGCGACTTCATCAAAAAACTGCGGGCGATAAACGCCGATCCGAACACCACGGCCTATTCGGTTACGGCGGTTGAAAAATGTGAGACAAGTTCACCCGAAATAGATGGAGTCGAATAACCTATGACAGACAGCCCGGTTGCGGCTACTTGGGGACGAGAATCGCAACCGGCTTCGCTCCCGTCGGAAGAAGAGTTGATCCAATACGTTACAGGTCAGTCCCATAGATAGATCTCCAATTCCTCGCGGTTCGCCAGAATGATTTGCTGCGCATACGCGGGCCTCTGTAGATCATCGGGGCCGATTCTGATCGCCGAGAGATAATAATTCAGCAAGGCCGCGCGAATGCGCAATTTCAATTCGCCGTTTTCCATCGCATAATCAAATTCTATCGCCGCCCGCTGTGACTCGGTCAGGCCCGGATGCGGCGCAATCACGGCCTGGACATAAGTATTCCAGATCCGGTCTTCGTCCCGGTCTTTCATCGCCCCGCCGATAGTCTCGGCGCTGACAATGCGGGACAGCACGAAATCGCGAAATTGCCCGTGGCTTTGGCTGAAAGCCCGCACATGCCAGCGCAAACCGTCAAACACCAGGGTATGCGGACTCAAAAAATAGTCCTGGGGCAGGTGATTGCTCATCGATTGATAGCGAACCTGAATCTCCTTGCGTTGCACAATCGCCTGATTGACCGTCTGCAAGATCGTGCGGTCGATTTTTCTAAAGACCGGTTCGAGCACTTCAACCGCCGGCAGATTCTGGATCAACGGCACGATGAAGCCGTTATCCTGGCTTTGATTGGATTTCAGTACCTGCAAGAATTCGGCGGCCGTGCCGGTCATAAAAGCCGGTGTGAACGCTTCCGTGATGACATAGCGCTTCTTGTGCTTGTCATAGCGGATGTTACTGGGGCATAAGCGCTGATAAGTCGTCAAATCTTTAGACGCCTGCACCCGGCTGATGCCGAAGTTACCCATCAGCGCGGCCGTCGATACCTCGCCGCTCCAGAACACCGTCGCTTCGAGCAGGGTTAATCGTTGCTGCTGTTCCCACTTTAAATGCTGTTGCATCGGCTGAGTAATGATGTTAATTTATATGAAAATATTATATACATATAAACTTTGTTTTCTGTTGTGCTATAGCTTAACACCAACCGCGCGACTAAGGAATGAAATGAAAGAATATTACGCTCACAGCGGCAATGATGTTAACCAATGGCATTTGTTAAGGGAGCATCTCGCATCGGTAGCTAACTTGGCCAAGTCTTATGTGATGGGCTGGAAAGGCGAGGAAGAAGCCGAACTGGCGGGATTGCTGCATGATTTAGGCAAATACGGCGAGCGATTTCAAAATCGGTTGCTAGGGCAGGATCGGGGTTTGGATCATTGGTCGCAAGGGGCATATTTGGCAATCAGAAAAGGCGGTGCTCTGGCGGCAGCCTTGGCGATTCAAGGACATCATATCGGTTTGCAGAGTTTTCAAAAAGACGATTTGAAAAAATTGCAGCCAGATTTATTGTCCCGGCAACATCCGCAAAATCTTTCCCTCAGCGAGTCTGATGTAGAACTTTTGGAAAGCCGTTTTGAAACAGACGGTCTACGCTGTAGCAAACCCATCCAAAGACTCTTTACCGGTTTTTTAGGCGTATCGGAAGCGCGAGTCGATAATATGTTGGATATACGGCGGCTGTTTTCGGCATTGGTTGATGCCGATTTTATCGATACCGAAGCGCATTTTAACGGTGATGCACAGGGCAAATCGCCGCGTATGCCGGGGATGAAATTGAACCAGCAAGGCTTCGCTCAGCGTGCTTCAGAAAAATTATCAGCATTTATCGATAATAAGTCGTCATTACCTAATCAAACTGAAAATCTGCATAAAATACGGCAACAGTTATGGCTTGATTGTCTACAAGGTGCCGATCAGCAAACCGGCGTATTTACCTTGACTGCGCCAACCGGCAGCGGAAAGACCTTGAGCATGCTAAGTTTTGCCTTGCGACATGCAGAAATAAATAATCTCGAGCGTATTATTCTCGTCGTTCCGTATCTGAGCATCATTGAACAAACGGCAGCCATTTACCGGGGAATTTTTGCCGATTTCGGAGAGGATTTTGTGTTGGAACATCACAGCATGGCCGGATTGGGCACGGAAACAACCGAAATCGATGCCGAGGGTAGCGACGAATGCCACCAACAAAACAGACGGCAGCGATTGCTGTCGGAAAACTGGGATGCGCCGGTTGTCATTACTACCAGCGTGCAGTTTTTGGAGTCGTTGTTTTCTAACCGCCCTTCCGGCTGCCGAAAAATTCATCGAATCGCCAATTCCGTAGTCTTGTTCGATGAGGTGCAAACATTACCGACCTCCCTGGCTATTTCCAGTTTGGCGGCACTTTCTCATATCGCACAGCACTGGCATAGCAGCATTGTTTTCGCCACGGCGACACAACCCGCGTTCGATCATTTGCATGAACAGGTGCAAGCACAAGCTCCGGCTGGTTGGCAACCTCATATCGCACAGCACTGGCATAGCAGCATTGTTTTCGCCACGGCGACACAACCCGCGTTCGATCATTTGCATGAACAGGTGCAAGCACAAGCTCCGGCTGGTTGGCAACCGCAAACGATCGTTGCAAACCATTCGGCGATGGCCGATGCATTGCGGCGTGTGCACTACACATGGATGGACGAGAAACCAACCTGGCAAGCATTGGCCGGCATGTTACAAATGCATTCACAAGTGTTATGCATCGTCAATTTGAAACGTCATGCGCATGATCTATGGCAGGCGCTGGAATCAACCTCAGATTTATTTCATCTTTCGACCAATCTCTGTCCTCTGCACAGGCAATCGATGTTGGCGGAAGTCAGCCAGCGTTTAAAAAACGGCCAGCCTTGCAGACTGATTGCGACCCAATGTATCGAGGCGGGTGTCGATGTCGATTTTCCGGTTGTCTATCGCGCGTTTGCGCCGTTGGATGCCATCATTCAGGCGGCCGGGCGCTGTAACCGCGAAGGACGTTTGGAAGCTGGGCAAACGGTTATCTTTACGCCCGCTTGCGATGGCCGCCTGTATCCTGACTCAGCATATGAACAGGCCGCGGGTGTCGCATTAAGTCTTAAAAATGAACTGGGCGACGCCTTCGATTTATACAACCCCGATGTCATTCAACGCTATTACAAGCGTCTTTATACCGTGGCAGACCCCGGACAGCTTGCCAAACCGCTCTATGATGCGATCAAAAATCTGAATTTTCCAGAGGTCGCACGCCATTACCGGTTGATTAAAAACGACGCTATTAACGTCGTGGTTCCTTATGATCTTGAACGCTTCGAACAACTCAAGTTGCAGGCTGAACAACAAGGCTTGACCGCCAAGTGGATAAAACGGGCGCGCAGTTCAAGCATCAGCCTTTACCGGCCTAGACCGGATGATCCGGTATGGGATAGTTTGTTGCCGGTACAAGCTTTCAGACAAGGCAAACACTATCGGCAAGAAGACTGGTTTATTGCGGGCAACTTGCATGATTACGATGAAAAACTCGGGTATCGGAAACCTGACAGCCTGAACTGTTGGATCGCATAAAAAATATTACGGAGCAATCATTATGAGTAAACGATCACACTGCCTGGAAGTATGGGGCGATTTCGCCTGTTTCAGCCGACCGGAAATGAAAGTGGAACGCTATAGCTACCCTATCCTCACTCCTTCCGCCGCGCGCGGCATCTTCGACGCGATATATTTTAAAAAGGAGTACAACTTTTACTGGCAAGTGGAACGGATAGAACTGCTCCATTCGCCCAAATATATCGCCCTGCGCCGTAATGAAGTGAAGGATAAAGCCTCGACTGCCGAAGTACAGAAATGGATGAATGGCACCAAGGAAATCAGCCCTTTATGGGCCGACGGCACCCAAGCCGAACTGGGAACCGATCAAAAAGGGCGGACGCAGCGGCAAACGATGGCGCTAAAAAACGTTCGTTATCGCATTTATGCGCACATCCAATGCCGGGATCCTCGCGCAAATTTGAATGCGTTGAACGCCCAGTTTGAACGGCGCGCCGCTCAGGGAAAATGTTTTTATCAGCCTTTCTTCGGTTGCCGGGAGTTTCCGGCGTATTTTGAATTGGTAAATACGCCGCCAGACAAGGGGCCAGTCGATCTGGACCTTGATTTGGGCTGGATGCTTTACGATGTGTTCGACTTGCACAAGGCGAATGACAATCAGGCTGCCCCCTCTATCAGCGTGTTTCATGCACAATTGAAAGGTGGGGTATTGGAAGTGCCTGAATACCATAGCGATTCGGTTCATAAAGTGGACGGAGCGGGCCATGTTGAATGAAGTGTTGGCTTTTGCGGAGCGAGCGGGGTTACAGTCCGAACCCGGTTTTACCGTTAAAACTGTAAAGTGGGCGATCGTGATCGACAGGAAAGCGCAAATCAATGGCATCGTTTCGGTGGGCGACGGTAAAAACGGCTTACCCTTTCCCCGTAGCCCGGATTTGTCGCAAGGTGAAATGATTGCGGGTGGGGTGACTCGTAGTCAGTTTTTGATTGAATCGTTGGCGGTTGTCGCGCTTTTTTATAAGCAGGATACGCCTGAAAACGAGGCGCAAAAATTTAAAACGAAGCATGACTATTTTGTTCAGTTACTCGAACAAGCCGGAACCGATTGCCCGGATTTGCACATTGCCGCTTTGGCGCTGAGCAGTGATGAGCAATTGCAAGCGTTGCGAACACTCATAGAAGAGCTGCAGCCAAAACCAAAATCAACCGATAGCGCAACGTTATTGATCACCGATCAATATCCCGTCAAGTCAACGCTTTGGCATGACTGGTGGCGTAAACAGCGTCGACAAATCAACGGAAGCGGGGAAGATGACTTGGCTTCCGATGTCGATGTCATGCGCTGTTTACTGACAGGTTGCACCATAAAGCCGGTCGAGACGCACCCGAAAATTAAGGGTTTATCCTCCGTTGGCGGATTGGGAACCGGCGACGTGTTTATCGGTTTTGACAAAGAGGCATTCCAGTCTTACGGCCTGAAAAAATCTGCTAATGCCGCTACCGATGAAGTCACCGCGAAAAATTATGCAGAGGCTTTCAATCATCTGATTGCCGAGCAAAGCATTCGCTTGATAAACAGTTTGGCCGTTTATTGGTTCGGGCATGCGTTGGAACACGACGAAGATAATATGTTTGCCGAGCTTGAGAATCCCAGCGAACCGCCGGCCGGGCAAGAGACTCGTCCCAAACTGCTGTTATCCGCCATTAAAACCGGTCAACGTCCAGACTTGCTCGATAACCATTATTTCGTGTTGACCGTATCAGGCCAATCCGGCCGCGTCATGGTACGCGACTGGCAGCAGGGCCAGCTGACCGAATTGCTGGAACATATCAGCGCTTGGTTTGATGATCTGCAAATTATTGCGAGAGATGGCGGCAAGGCCGTGCCGCCGTTTAAGTTTCTCGCGGTCGTCGGTAGTCTGGTGCGGGAACTGAAAGACGCTCCAGCGCCATTGATAAACGAACTCTGGCGCACCGCGCTGAATAAAAATAAACCGATTCCGTTCACTGCTTTTAGTCAAGCTGTATTGGAATCGCGCAAAGCAGTCATTAACGAAGAGCCGCAAAATCATGCGCGCATGGGTTTGATCAAGGCTTTTCATATCCGCAATAAAGGAGATGAACACATGAATCACCAACTAAATCCAGCACACCCAAGCCCCGCCTATCAATGCGGCCGTTTGCTCGCCGTACTGTCTGATTTGCAATATGCCGCATTAGGCGATGTCGGCGCGGGTGTCGTGCAACGCTATTACACCGCAACCAGCCAGGCTCCGGCTTTACGCATCGGCCAATTGATGAGCAACGCGAAAAACCATTTGAACAAACTCGGCGGCGGTCTGGCGTTTGAATTTGAAAACCGTATCGCCGAAATCATGAATGCGATGAATCAAATCCCGAAAATACTGGATTTGGAAGAACAGAGCCTGTTTGCGCTGGGTTACTACCAGCAATTGGCCGAAAACAGGGCGCGCATGGCTGAAAACAAAGCCAAAAAACAAGCAAAACAAAACGAAGCACAAGGAGAAAACTGATGAGCATTGAAAACCGGTACGAATTTTTATTCTTGTTCGATTGTGAAAACGGCAATCCGAATGGCGATCCCGATGCGGGCAACGCGCCGCGCATAGACCCGGAAGACATGTACGGTCTGGTTTCGGATGTGGCTCTCAAGCGGCGAGTTAGAAATTACGTGCAAATCGCCAAGAATAACGAACGTCCGAACGCGATTTTTATCGAGCATGCGACCAATTTAAACCGGCCAATCGCCGAATCGCACTTGCAGGCCAACGGCGAAATTCCCGAAAAAGGCAAAGCATCTAAAGATAAAGTCAGGCTGGCGCGTGACTGGATGTGCAAGAACTTTTACGATGTTCGCACCTTTGGCGCCGTCATGAGTACCGGAGCCAATGCCGGGCAAGTGCGCGGCGCCGTGCAATTTTCATTTGCCCGTTCGCTGGATAAAGTGTTGCCTTTGGATATTTCCGTAACCCGAATGGCGGTGACCGAAGACGTTAAGACGGCAAAGAGTCTTGATGATTTTCAAAAATGGGAACGTGAACAACCCGAAGACCAACTGCGCACGATGGGCCGCAAAAATCTTATTCCTTACGGTTTATATGCCGCGAAAGGATTTATCAGTGCCAATTTGGCGCAAGATACTGGTTTCAGCGAAACGGATTTGGAACTGCTATGGGAGGCCCTTCTGAATATGTACGACCATGACCGTTCGGCCAGCAAAGGTATGATGTCGTGCCGTGGATTGTATATTTTCAAACATGTCGGCACCGATACCGATTTGGAGCAACGCAAGAAACAAGCGATACTGGGTTGCGCTCCTGCACATAAATTGCTGGATTTGGGGAGCATCATTGCGATTAATAAACGGGAAGGCGTCGATACGCCGCGTAAATTTGCCGATTATCAAGTCACAGTACATGAAGACCGTTTGCCAGCGGGTGTCGTACTCATTGCAAAGTGATCCGATTATCATTCGAACGGGTATGCTAACCAAAGATTAGTGCGGGTGAAACCATTGGCTGAACTTCAAGAAACCCTAATTCCGATTTCCGCGCTAAACCAGTATGCCTATTGCCCGAGGCGCTGTTATTTGATCCACGCGGAAGGCGAGTTTACCGACAATGTGCACACCGAGAGCGGCAGCCGCGAGCATGAACGCGTCGATCAGCTGGCGCACGAAATCAAAGCCGGCGTGCGCGTGGAGTTTGCGTTGCCGGTGTGGTCGGAGCGTTTGGGGCTGAGCGGCCGCTGCGATGTGGTCGAGTTCCATCCCGACGGCAGCGTCTTTCCGGTCGAATACAAACACGGCAAACGCAAGCAATGGCTGAATGACGACCTGCAACTGGCCGCGCAGGCGATGTGCCTGGAAGAAATGGTGAACGTATCGGTTCCGGCCGGGGCCGTTTATCATACCCAATCGCGGCGAAGACGGGACCTAGCTATCGATCAACAATTGCGCGCCGAAGTGGCTGCGACCGTCGTGGCGGTCAGAAAGATGCTCGACCAACAGCAGTGCCCGCCGCCGATAAACGACGTCAAACGCTGCCCGCAATGCTCGTTAAACGAACTTTGCAATCCCGATCTGATCAACGGAAAAATTCGTCTGCGTGAATTGTCGGGACAGTTGTTTGATGTGGAATCGGAGCCCGAGGAACTATGAAGCAGCTTCTGAATACCTTATATGTCACCCTGCCGGACGCTTACTTGCGGCTGGAAGGCGAAACGGTGTGCGTGATGATCGAAAAAGAAAAGCGCTTGCAGGTGCCGTTGCATCATTTGAGCGCCTTCGTGCTGTTTGATCACGTGATGCTCAGTCCGGCCCTGCTGGGCCGCTGCGCCGCCGACGGCCGCAGCATCGTCTGGCTCAATCGTTCGGGCCGGTTTCAGGCCAGGATGGAAGGCCCGGTCAACGGCAATATCCTATTGCGCCAGGCGCAATTCAGGGCAGGGGATGATGAGCGGCAGATTTTGCGTCTCGCCCAGCGTTTCATCGCCGGGAAAATTCGCAACAGCCGGCAAGTGCTGATGCGCGGCGCTCGCGACAGTAAAGACGATCAGGAAAAGGCGGCTCTTGTGCAAGCGGCGCGGTCGTTGGCGAATAATCTAAAGAAGCTGGCGCATGCGCAAAATCCCGATGAAGCCCGAGGACTGGAAGGCGATGCCGCGCGCATCTATTTTGCCGCTTTGTCCATGGTGATCCGGCCGTCGGCAAGGCCGACTTTCGCCTTCACGACCCGCAACCGTCGACCGCCCAGAGATTGTTTCAATGCGTTGATTTCGTTTTTGTATGCGCTGACGCTGGGCGATTGCCGCTCGGCGTTGGAAACGGTCGGGCTCGATCCGCAGCTCGGTTTTTTGCATGCGGTCAGGCCAGGCAGGGAATCTCTGGCGTTGGACCTTTTGGAAGAGTTTCGCGCGCCGCTTTGCGACCGATTGGCGCTAACCCTGATTAATCGCGAACAAATCAAGGACAAGGATTTCGACAAACGCGACGGCGGCAGCGTATTGCTGAACGATAACGGCCGCAAGACCGTGATCGCGGCTTATCAGGCGCGCAAGCAGGAAGAACTTATCCACCCGGTTTTGGGTCAATCGGTTTCGATCGGGCTGATTCCGCAGATTCAGGCGCGGCTGCTGGCGCGCTACCTGCGCGGCGATGTCGAAGACTATGTGCCTTATCTGCAACAATAGCCATGATGATTCTGATCACTTATGACGTATCGACCGAAACCAGCGCCGGCCGCAAGCGTTTGCGGCGCGTTGCGAAAGTCTGCTTGAATTACGGGCAACGGGTGCAGAAATCGGTGTTCGAATGCCAGGTCAATACGATGGAAATGGCGCGACTGAAGGAGCAGTTGTTGCAGGAGATCGACGAAAGCGAGGACAGTTTGAGAATTTACCGTATCATCGAGCCGATAGAAAAAAACCGAGAGCAATTCGGTAACAACCGGGCGATCGATTTTGAAGGGGCTTTGATCGTATAAATCCGCGAACCGAGAGTGATGGCCAAAACCGGGCGGGTTCGCGGAAGAGTTAAATGCATGAAATATCAGTATTATTTGAGTTATTGAAGGTAACAAACAATGAAGGGATTGAAGCCACTTGGATTATTCGCGTTACAACGGAAGAATCGCTATAATCGTCAATGCCTTGCAATAAGGCAGTATCTCCCGGCCTCACCGCCGGGAGCGGATTGAAACATAAAGGCTGAAGTTGCGGAACTCGTTTTTCACGTGTATCTCCCGGCCTCACCGCCGGGAGCGGATTGAAACGTCGCAGCGCGGGCGGTTGACCAAATCCCATACTGGTATCTCCCGGCCTCACCGCCGGGAGCGGATTGAAACAATGTAACCTCACTCGACACCGGATCTCTGACGCTGTATCTCCCGGCCTCACCGCCGGGAGCGGATTGAAACCTCAGTTAGATCCATGAGCACACAAGTACAGTCGAGTATCTCCCGGCCTCACCGCCGGGAGCGGATTGAAACTGACCTGCACTATTGGCATAGAAAAAATGAAACTCGTATCTCCCGGCCTCACCGCCGGGAGCGGATTGAAACAATTTGGCGGTGGCTATATCAACTCAAGAGCAGGGTATCTCCCGGCCTCACCGCCGGGAGCGGATTGAAACGATTAGCGGCGCAAGATGTGCCATTCCATGTAGTGTATCTCCCGGCCTCACCGCCGGGAGCGGATTGAAACGTGATCTATACCCCCCATGTTATTAGATGGGGGGTGTATCTCCCGGCCTCACCGCCGGGAGCGGATTGAAACTTGGATTCCGTCGTCTTCGACGATTGGCTGGGTAAGTATCTCCCGGCCTCACCGCCGGGAGCGGATTGAAACGTCACGATTGCGGTGATAAACAGGCAACAACTGCGTATCTCCCGGCCTCACCGCCGGGAGCGGATTGAAACACCGTGACCGGCGTCAACGGCACCGGCATTCCGGCGTATCTCCCGGCCTCACCGCCGGGAGCGGATTGAAACTCCTTAGGCGGTTTTACCCATATAAGTGCTTTGAGTATCTCCCGGCCTCACCGCCGGGAGCGGATTGAAACTTATTGGTCGTGGTGCAGGTTTCCCGCTACAAGATGTATCTCCCGGCCTCACCGCCGGGAGCGGATTGAAACATGGACGGCGACTGGGTAAACGTCTCTGCCGTGGTTGTATCTCCCGGCCTCACCGCCGGGAGCGGATTGAAACCAAAGACTGCATAAAGACCTTCAGCCTGGATATTTGTATCTCCCGGCCTCACCGCCGGGAGCGGATTGAAACATGTGCGGTCTATTCAATCCGCGTGATAGTTTGAAAGTATCTCCCGGCCTCACCGCCGGGAGCGGATTGAAACACCGATTAATCAATTAAGGAAAGCAACGATGAATGTATCTCCCGGCCTCACCGCCGGGAGCGGATTGAAACTGCTAGTTTTGCCGAAACCTAGCTGATATTGCGTGTATCTCCCGGCCTCACCGCCGGGAGCGGATTGAAACATCTAGGATAAGTAGGGTTTGACGTATCAATATATGTATCTCCCGGCCTCACCGCCGGGAGCGGATTGAAACACTGCAACCGGAGGCATCTGATGGGTACGGCAACCGTATCTCCCGGCCTCACCGCCGGGAGCGGATTGAAACAACAACGTCGTCGGCGCGAACGGCATCGGCATCGAGGTATCTCCCGGCCTCACCGCCGGGAGCGGATTGAAACACAAAACCATTCCGGCAGCCGCCGGGATTTTCAATAGTATCTCCCGGCCTCACCGCCGGGAGCGGATTGAAACTCGAAGGTCATCGTCACGTAGTTTTCGACACGGATGTATCTCCCGGCCTCACCGCCGGGAGCGGATTGAAACAATGCCTTTTTCACTTTTCGAGCGAAAAACCACGTATCTCCCGGCCTCACCGCCGGGAGCGGATTGAAACTGTGACAACACCAGCGTATTGAGCGACTGGCTCATAGTATCTCCCGGCCTCACCGCCGGGAGCGGATTGAAACCTTGATTAGGCTCGATTTCAGCGTGGTCTTTTCGGTATCTCCCGGCCTCACCGCCGGGAGCGGATTGAAACATGAGCGCAGTTCCACAACAAACCATCAGACAATTCGTATCTCCCGGCCTCACCGCCGGGAGCGGATTGAAACACAAACGAAACGGCAGAATCAGGCAACATCGAAGGTATCTCCCGGCCTCACCGCCGGGAGCGGATTGAAACTTTGTCTTCGACATGTTGCGCTCAAACAGGCCGAGTATCTCCCGGCCTCACCGCCGGGAGCGGATTGAAACTAATACCTGGCCGCCAGTACATGCGGGTTCATCACGTATCTCCCGGCCTCACCGCCGGGAGCGGATTGAAACGAATGCACGATCGCGCATACCGCCGATGTAAAGTTGTATCTCCCGGCCTCACCGCCGGGAGCGGATTGAAACGACTAGATCGGGCAGGCGGACGACATGGATGGTATGTATCTCCCGGCCTCACCGCCGGGAGCGGATTGAAACATCTGCTTGGGCCGACGAGTTCGCGCGCGTGGATGTATCTCCCGGCCTCACCGCCGGGAGCGGATTGAAACGTTTGCCATTGCCTAATTCGATTTGCTGTTCATCGTATCTCCCGGCCTCACCGCCGGGAGCGGATTGAAACAGGAAAATGATCGATTCGATCAAAGGCAGGGCGAACGGTATCTCCCGGCCTTCTTAGGAAAAGCCATCGCGCTGGCTCTGATCGCGGCCGGCGTGCTATTGTGGTGGCTGTTCAATGAGGTTGGAGTGTGATGGATACGAAAATCAGGGTATTGCTGGTCGATGATCATGCGGTGGTGCGGGCCGGGTTTCGGTTGCTGTTGGCTTCGGTCGATGCGATCGAGGTCGTGGCCGAGGCGGCGCGCTGCGAGGAGGCTTGCAAGCTGTATGAGGATTGCAGGCCGGATGTGGTGGTGATGGACTTGTCGATGCCGGGCATCGGCGGTCTGGAAGGCATCCGCCGGATCGTGGCGCGCGATCCGGAGGCGAAGATTCTGGTCTTCAGCATCCATGACGAAAAAGTCTATGTCGATCGGGCGCTGGCGGCCGGCGCGAAGGGTTACATCACCAAAAACAGCGCGCCGGAGATGCTGATTACGGCCGTGTGCGAAATCGCCGGCGGCAACGCCTTCATCGAGGCCGGCTTGAATGCCGCATATGCGCCGCCGGCCGGGCAGAGCGGCCGGCAGTCCTTGCTCGCGGCGCTGTCGCCGAAGGAGTTCGATGTGTTCCGGCTGCTCGCCAAGGGCTTGACCACGCACGAAGCGGCCAACGAATTATGCCTCGGCGTGAAGACCGTGGCCAATTACAGCACGCAGATCAAGGCAAAATTAAACGTGAATACCGCCGCCGAGCTGGCGCGCATCGCGATCGATTTGAAGATCATCTGAATCATTCGAATTTGACCCGGATGCCGGCCCAACCGGAAATCGGAGCGCCCGGTCCCAAAAAGGCTTCGGGGTTGCCACCCTTGAAAAAATTCCGGTTCACGATGCCGTAGGTTTCGTAGTTCGCGTCAAACACGTTGCGCGCCATCGCAAATAGCTCGACGTTTTTGGTGACTTCATAGCGGGTGTTCAAATTTACGATCGCGTATTCACTGACCTTAGCATACTGGTTGCTGTCGTCGCCGCGTAAATATTGGCTGGATACGTATTGCAGGTCGCCGCCGAAAAACCAGCCGTTCAGAATTTCGTATTCGGCGCCGAGTTTGACGGTTTGCTGCGGAATGGCGGGAATGTGGTTGCCGGGTTTGACGTTGACTTGCCCGACCGCATTATTGAGGGTCGCGGCCGTGCGGAAGGTGGCATCGACAAAACTGTAGTTGAGGTACCAGTTCAATTTTTTCCATACGCCGTTCAGACCGAGTTCGCCGCCTTGCCGTTGGGTCACGCCGACATTCTGAAAATAACCGCTGACCGCGCTGCCGGGCGCGTTGATGAACAAAATGTCGTCATTCAGCCGTGAGCGGTACAACGCCATGCGCCACTGCAAGGCATCACTGAATTTTCCGCGCAGCCCGGCCTCGAACGTTTTAGAAACCACCGGCTTCAACGGCGGATCGGAGGTGAAACTGTTCGGCAGCGAACACGGCGCATTGGGGTCGGCGCAGCTCAATTCGATCGGCGTCGGCGCGCGGAAGCCTTCGTTGTAATTGCCATAGGCGGTCAGCTCCTGCAACGGCGTTTTGAGGCCGAGCGCCTTTAACGGGTTCAGGGTAAAGCCCGCCGACGGATTGAGCCGGTCGAAGGTGTGGTCGCCGTTCAACGCGGTGCCGATATTGTCGCGCAGCACGACGTTGGCTCGGTTCCAGCCCGCCGAGGCGTTCAGGTGCAGCCAGGGAAAAACCGAGAACGTATCGGTCGCAAAAGCGTTCACATATTCGTTCTCGCCATTGACATTCACATCGGTCGCGAACGGCGTCGTGCCGATGGTTGCGTGGCTCGGACTGAAAATTGCGTCCTGCGTCAATTGCGTAAAATGAGTCCGGCTGGCGTTATAGCCGCTGCCGAGAGTAAATTGATTGTCGTGATCCAGAATCGGCAGCGTAGATGTCGCTTGTACATTGAAACCGGCGCCGTCCTGCACGATCCGGTTTGCGACATTCGAGGCCGGCGCGACGCTAGTGCCGGTGCCGTCGTCGCATTCGCTCAGATTGAGCAAAGTTTCGCAGGTCTCTTCGACGTTACCGGTGTTGCTGTTGACGGAATCGGTCGTATTGCCGCGGTAATAGGCATTGCCGGCCATGCTGAAATGCTCGCTGAAACGGTGCTCGCCTTTCAGATTGAAGAAATACAGGGTGTTTTCGGTAGTGTCGGGAGCGGTATAGATTGCCCTGCGGTCCTTATCGAGCTCGCTGACCGGCGCCGGCCCGACACCGTTCAATTTGTTATCGGCGAACGTGAAGCTCAAATCCAGGTCGGTATCGTCGTTTTCCCAGCCGACCTTGCCAAAAGCCTGGTGCAAGGCGCTATGCGTAAACGGCCGCCAGCCGTCGTCTTCGAAAATATTGCCGGCAAAAAACCAGTCGAAGTTATCCTTGTAGCCGCCGTGCTCCGCCTCGAACGCCTTGCGTCCGAACGAGCCGCCGTAGGCCTGGGCGCGGCTGCCGGCATGGCTGAAACCGCTCTTGGTGCGCACCGACAAGGCGCCGCCCAAGGTGTTCAGTCCGAACAAAGGATTCGAGCCGGGGATCAAGTCGATATTGGCGATGGCGTTCTGGGGAATCAAATCCCAATTGACCGTATCGCCGAATGCTTCGTTGACGCGCACGCCGTCCTGATAGACCGAAAGCCCGATCGGGGTGCCGAGCAACGGCGACACATTGTAGCCGCGATAGGTAATATCCGGCTGGAAGGGGTTGTTCTGGTTGTCGTTGATATTGACGCCGGCGAGATTGCGCCGCATGAAATCGGATAATTCAAGCGCTTCGTGGCGATGGATGTCTTCGTCTTCAGCCGATTGCACATTGCCGGACACTTTCTCTCGCGACAAGCCGGTAGCGCCCAGGGGCGTATCGCTGACCACTTCGACTTCGGGGAGTTCGAAGGCGTCGAGCTTCGTCGGCTCATTTTCAGGCGGATTATCGGCGGCTTGCGCCAAAGGAAACATTAGCGTGAGGGCCAGGAAGGTGGTGCGCTTTTTCATCAATCAAAATCGGACAAGGCTAAAAGTGCGCGTATTATTTCATGGCTGGATGCTAAAGGAAGTAGGAAAATTTCCTTTTCTGCTTTATTGGAAATAGCTTCGAAAAGTAGGCAAAAGCACTATAGAGACTCGCGGGAGTGGATCAGGAAGGGACAATTCATATGAAAGTGAAAGTCGACAACAGGTTTTCGATGACGACTCACGCAAGTTTGTTGATATTGAGAGCCGATCGCACGCTTGAACGGGCGATCGGTCTTCTTACGGAAGATTTAGCGGCGGCGCAGGAACACATCGCGAGTGGTTTGGTTGCCGTCCAGAAGCACCATATAAGGGTCTGTAGTATCAAAAGCTACGGCTCTGCCATCCGAGGAAATGGCTGGATTCTCCGAGTTTTCCTGAGGCTCGAATCCTTCCAGGTCCAGGCTGGCGCGGGACATCAGCTTGGTGGTACCGTCATAAACATAAATGTCCTGAACGTCATTGGAATCTTCCTGCCATGAGAACAATGGAGTCAGTATGTTGTAAGCATCGGATTCAAAAGCTACGCTATAGGCGGTTTTTGTCGCGGCGATCGCAGGGTATCGGCTTCTGCCGTTGGCTTCTTCGGACACCAGGCCCGTTGCCAAGTCGACTTTGCCGCTGACACGGCGGATTTCGGCGATGGATAACTGGTTCGTCGTTTTATCGGTCTGTAAATCGGCGACAAAGACATCGTCATCATAATCATTCGGGTCCGATTCCGCTTCCTGCAAGCTATCCAGATTGGTCGCTTTCGAATGAAAGGCGACGAAATAGCGCCCTTTCGTACCGGCGACCGAGAAGCGGTTGCTGATACTTTCTCCGTTTGCTTCGCTATCGACGACGCCGTTGTTGATATGGCCGCTGATCCGAATCATTTTGCGATTGAGGGTATCGTAAGCGAAAACATCGCTGTCACCCGCATCGGCATCACCATCGGTATCCGTATCGTTGACATCGCCAGGCACTAAGTTCGTTGCGTTGGAAGTCAAAACCACCAACCGACCATCTGGAGAGATGGCGGAGAAGTCGCTGTCGCCGGGAGCCGCAAAGCTCGTGACATTTCCGTTACCGTCATGTTGGCCGCTGATTAGCTCGGTTCTATGGGTTTTTGTGTCATGTAAAAAGACATCTTTTTTATTTGCGGAATCGGTTCCCGATACGTTATGAGCAATCAAGTCCGCCGGGGTTTCAGTCGTGTAGGCTACGAAACGGCCATCGCCCGAGATAGACGGATTTTCGCTGTCCTCAGTGGTTTCCGTAATAATCTTCAGTGCTCCGAGTTTGGTGCAATCTTTCGGTGTAGCGGTACAGTCGTTCATTTTTCCGCTGACCCGATAAGTCCTTTTTTTGGCAATGTCGCGGAGGAAAATATCGTCTACGCCGTTTGTATCCTGTGATTCGTTATAAACATACGAAGGATCTGTCTCCTTGGTGGTGATCAGCCCTTTATCGGTTTCCAAATCCAGATTGGTTGCGCGGGATACAAACACCACGGAGGAGCCTTTGGCCGAAATCACCGGTGTCCAGCTATCGGCTCGTTCGGGGTCTCCGTCCCAGCCGAACGCTTCGTCCTGGGCTTCATAACCGTTGCTGTTGATGCTGGCTCTTTGTATGGTTTTACCGTTAACGACAAAAATATCTCTTGACAGGTTGGTGTCGCCCAAAACGAAATTAGTCGCTTCGGATTCGAAGGCGACCGCTTTACCGCCCGTCGAAACCGCGGCGGCCTGACTGGCTTTGTTGCCGGCATTGCCCAAGGATGACTTGCTGATCAGTGTCGTGCCTCCCTTGCTGGCTGCAAAAGCAGCCGGTGTGACGGCCAGCACGATGAATATGGCTTTGCAAAGTGTTTTCATGCGGAAATCTCCGTGTAAGGTGGTATTAAATTAAATATCGGCAGGGTTATTTGGCTGTCGAGTAGCGGCCATCGGTGATCTTGAACAGAGTCACCGACGTGAAATAGGTTTTAGGCCCGATGCTGATTTCAACTCCCAGATGCTCTTCCGAATCAGTCAGGGCGGCAAGGGTTGGAGCTTTCAGTTCAAAACCGAGCTTTCCGGATGCCGAGTCGAAAGAGAATTTCGCGAGCTTATTGTTGCTTTCCGGATCGCTCTTCCAGGTCTTTTTCAGGCTAAAAGTTGAAATACCGGTTACGCGGTCCACTCCGGTTGAAGATACAAGCAGCGATGTCAAATCCTTGTCGACCAACTCGGTTTGTCCATCCAATAGTCTGATGCTGACCGGATCGCCGGGGGCGTAGTCATAAGCCGGATCGGCCAGCAACAGGTTGAAGCGCGCATAATTTTTGGCGGCGGTCGCATTGGTGTGCAGCAAACCGTTAACCGCCACAAATGCCGCGCTGCGGTAACCGAACGGTGCGCGGAAAGTGCCGCTTTGATCCAGGAATTCTTTCAGCTTGAAGCCCTTGCCGCCCAGAATCAGCACGTTCGGCAGCAAGTCTGCCGGCAGGCCGGTCCCAAGATTGGTGTTGCGAGCTTCGACAATGAGGGTCTGCTGTCTCGGCGCTATCCTGACTTTGACCGATTGATCCGGGGCTGCGTAATCCAAAACTCCCAGCGTGCCGGAGGTGATTTTTTTCAAGCTTCCGGGCTTGATTTCGATTTCGCTGCCGCCTAGCGAGGTATAGAAAGTTTCCGTGGCGGGGTTGAACAGCGCGCCGCCGGTACGGTTGGCGTTATACAAAAAGGTGGCGCTCCAACTGTCATCGTTACCGCCCGGATTGCCGGTATCGACCTGTAAACGCTTGACCCAAAGATTGACGGCGAGGCTGTTGGTATCGCCGCCATTCGGAGGCAGGACGATGAATTCGGTCGCTAACGTGATCACGATATCCGGATCGGGCCCGGTGTCGGTTGCGGTAAACACGACGGGATAGATGCCGGGTTCATAGGAAATGCCTGAGAGTTCGCCGGTGGTTGAGTTGTAATTGATGCCTGAAGGCAAGCCGATTGCGGAGTAAGTTACGTTCGCTCCGTTTACGGCGGAAACGAGGATGGGAAAGTTGGTACTTCCATATTGCATACCATATATTGCAGTGGGAATGCCGAAGTAATTCCAGTAAAAATTGCTGGTGCTGGAAGGGGCGATCCATATCCAGAGGTTGGTCGTGATGGTTTTTCCGGCACAATCCGTTGCGGTCAGCGTGACCGAAAAGGTACCGTTCTCCTGAGGCGTACCGCTGACTATTCCTGTATCCGCATCAACGTTGAGACCTTTCGGCAATCCCGAAGCGGAGTAGGTGATCTGGTTTGGATCTGGCAAGTTGTCACAGACGGCGGCGCCTGTGGTATGCCAGGTGTCAGAATAGGGGGTGCCGGCTTCGCCGTTATTCAAAAGGAAAGTCGTGAATTTGAAAGAGGAGTTAACCGGAAATAGGGTGATAGGGATAGTCGTAATGACTTGCAGCGGCGTTGCGTCAGCCAAGGTGAAAGTCACGTAAAAAGTACCCGCGGCCACTGGCTGGCCGGAGATTTCGCCGGTAATCCCATTCAGAGAAAGTCCCGTCGGTAAATTCTGGGCTCCCCATCGGTAAGGCGAGACGGCGTTTGCCTGCGTTAGGGGAGGAGAGGTATAGTCGACCCCAACCGTACCATTGGGCAGGGACGAGGTGACAATGTCCAAGCCGCCGTTGCCGCCGCCACCGCTCGCCGAAATATGAACGGTGATCGTGAATTGGACTGTCGTATGCCCGTCAGAGGCTGACAAGGTAGGCGTATAGTTTTGGGATTTGGTCGGGGTGCCGGTGATGTAACCGGTCTGGGGATTGAGCGACAAACCGTCTGGTAAGTTCACAGCCGAGAAGGTGACGGGCCCTGCCGCATTTGCGGTCAGTAAAACCGCGAAATATTCCTGATTGGTTGTGCCGTTAGGCAAGGTTTGGGTTAGAAACCGGAAAGTGCCGCCCGCCTGAGCCATTGAGGCAAACGCTAACAGCCAGCCTAGGAGGCAGGCAGCCATGATGAATCGTGTTGAAATAATTTTGCGCATTAAAAAATCTCCGAAGAAGATGATTGTTTGGCCGAGAGCTGAACATTGAACAATCTGTGCTAAAAACAAACGGCCTCGTCTTTTTCGGTCGGCAAAAAGGCATTAGGCATCATTTGTCCATAGAATTTGATTTTTTAAGTGTAGTTAAATAAATCTTTTTGAGGGATTATCGAAGACGATTGATTGTGTAGAGGAACGCGACGGCATCGACAATTCGCATCCGTGTTGTTATCGTGGTGCTTCCGGTGAATTCATCGCAACTGAAATTTGATTTGAAATGTCGTTATATTCCATTCCTGCCTGGCCTTTTGTTTACGGCGGTCCTTCGGGATCAGGCAAAATCCGTGTCCTGCCCGAAGACTTTAGCGTCGAAGAAATCCTGGCGTTCGAGCCTTCAGGTAGCGGCGAGCATGCTTTTTTGCTCATTCGCAAGACCGGCGAGAACACCGAGTATGTGGCCAGGCAATTGGCCCGTTTTGTGGAGGTCAGGCAACGCGATATCGGCTTTGCGGGACTGAAGGACCGGCATGCGGTCACCACGCAATGGTTCAGCGTTTGGCTGCCGGGCAAGCCAGACCCGGATTGGGCCGCGTTCGCCTCGGCTTCGATCGAGGTGCTGCAATCGGTCCGCCATGCGCGTAAATTGCAGCGCGGCGCGCTGGCCGGCAACCGCTTCAAACTGGTGATTAGGGACTGGCAGGGCGACCAGGATCAAACCGCGGAGAAACTGGCGGCGATCAAGGCGAGCGGCATCGCCAATTATTTCGGCGAGCAGCGTTTCGGGCATCAGGGCCGCAATGTCGAGCAGGCCTTGAGCCTGTTTCAGGGCAAGAAAGTCGGCCGCGAGTTGCGCGGCATCTATCTGTCGGCGGCCCGCTCGTTCCTCTTCAATCAGCTGCTGGCGGCTAGGGTCGCGGCGCAAAACTGGAATCTGCCGCTGCCGGGTGATGTGTATATGTTCGACCGTTCGCACAGCCGCTTCAAGGCCGACGCACAAGATCAGGCGATAGCCGGGCGCCTCAACGCCGGCGAGATTCATCCGACCGGTGTGTTGTGGGGGAAGGGCGACAGTGGGGTGTCCGAGGCGGCGTCGGCTTTGGAAGCCGAAGTGATCGAGCGCTTTCCCGAGCTGGCGGAGGGGCTGCAAAACAGCGGCGTCGAAAGCGAGCGGCGGCCATTACGGGTCAATGTGCCCGATCTGGCGTGGCGGTTTGCGGAGGATCAATTACACTTGAGCTTTTCGCTGCCAGCCGGCAGTTATGCGACCGCGCTGCTCAGGGAGGTGTTGGCTTGGGATGATCAATAGTCCCACTCGGCCTCGTCTTTTTTGGCGAATTTTTCCGCCAACCGCAACAGCACCAGCACCGCGCCGGCGCCGCCGTGTCTGGGCTTGGCCGAGCAAAACGCCAACACGTCCTGGTGCTGGCGCAGCCAGAGATTCAGGTTGTTTTTCAGGACCGGCAGGTTGTCTTGCGAGCGATAGCCTTTGCCGTGAATGATCAGAACGGAGCGGTAGCCGTCGGTGACAGCTCGATGCAAAAAGACCAGCAGTTGCCGCTTCGCTTCGGCGCTGGTCAGGCCGTGCAGATCGATTTCGGCGTCCAGGCCGAACTGGCCCTTGCGCATCTTGGCGTGCACATTTTTTTGCAGGCCCGGCGCGATATAACTGAGCCGGTCTTCGATGCTGACCGTGTCCAGGTCGTAATCGTGATGCTCGACAAGCCGGTTTTCGATCTCGACCGGCTTGTTTTTCGGGTAGGGTTTCGGTTTTTCAGCTTTCGCGCGGGTTATCTTGTCGTCTTTTATCGTGCGCACTGTGCCGATGGCAAGACGAAACAACTCACTGTCTGCGGAATCCTGGATTTTTTTTGTCACGAAAGCTGATTTTGTGGGGCATTGTTGCTAATATTTCGGGATTTTATAGCGAATTCGGCTTTTGAGCGAACGATAAATGCATATTTTGTTGAGTAATGACGACGGCTATCTGGCCGAAGGGCTTGCCGCGCTGGCCGCGGCCTTGCGCCCGTACGCCGATATTTCGGTCGTGGCGCCCGACCGCAATCGCAGCGCGGCCAGTAATTCATTGACCCTGGACCTGCCGCTGCGCGCGCATGTCGCCGACAACGGTTTCATCAAGGTCGACGGCACGCCGACCGATTGCGTGCATCTGGCGATTACCGGGCTGTTGGAACCGGAACCGGACATGGTGATCGCCGGCATCAACCACGGCGCCAATATGGGGGATGACGTGTTGTATTCGGGCACGGTCGCCGCGGCGACCGAAGGCCGCTTTTTGGGTTTGCCGGCGGTCGCGATTTCACTGGTTTGCAGCGAGGAGCCGAAACATTTTGCGACCGCGGCCGAGGTCGCGGTCGTGCTGTTGAAGCGTCTGCTCGCCAAGCCCTTGCCGCAGGATACCTTGCTGAATGTGAACGTGCCGGATGTCGCGCTCGAAGATCTGAAGGGTTATCGGGCGACCCGTCTGGGCCAGCGGCACAAGTCGGAACCGGTGATCAAACAGAGCGATCCGCGCGGGCGTGCGATCTATTGGGTGGGGCCTCCGGGCGCGGAACAGGATGCGGGGCCCGGCACCGATTTCGATGCGGTCAGTGCGGGCTATGTCTCGATTACGCCGCTGCAACTGGATTTGACCTGGTATGATAGGGTGAATACGATCAGGACTTGGCTTTCGGAGGAAACCAGCGCATGAATCCAACCCTACAAGGTATCGGCATGACCTCCCGGCGGACGCGGGAAAGGATGGCCCGGCGTTTGCTCGAACAGGGTATCAAGAGCAATAAAGTGCTCGATGTGATGGGGCGGACGCCGCGGCATATTTTTGTCGATGAGGCGTTGTCGAGCCGGGCCTATGAAGATACCGCGCTGCCGATCGGATTCAATCAGACCATTTCGCAGCCCTATATCGTCGGCAAGATGACCGAATTGCTGCTCGAATTCGGAGGTCTCCACAAGGTGCTCGAAATCGGCACCGGTTGCGGCTACCAGACTGCGATTCTGGCGCAACTTGTCGAGCATGTGTACACGGTCGAACGCATCATGCCGTTGCAGAAGAAGGCCAAAGATCATTTGTGGAGCCTGAAGCTGAAAAATATCAGCTATCAGCACAGCGACGGCGGCTGGGGCTGGCCCGAACATGCGCCTTATGACGGCATCCTGGTCGCCGCCGCGCCCTCCGAAATTCCCGAAATGCTGCTCGAACAAATGGCGGTCGGCGGCGTGATGATCATCCCGATCGGACGCGGCGAACGCCAGGAATTGCTGCGCGTGTTCAGAACCGAAAACGGCTATGAAGTCGAAGAGCTGGAGCCGGTCAACTTCGTGCCGTTTCTGGCCGGCCGGGCGTGAGCCTGCGTCTTATTTTCCAGACAAAAACTTGACCAGTTTGACCGAACTCTGGTCGCGCTTGATGATTTCGAGCGGATAGCCGTGCAGCTTGATGCCGGTGCCTTCCTCCGGGATCGTTTCCATGAATTCGATGATCAGTCCGTTCAGCGTTTTGGGGCCTTCGGTCGGCAGTTCCCATTGCATCAGCCGGTTCAATTCGCGGACGGTGATGCCGGCATCGACCAAATAACTGCCGTCGGTCTGTTTTCTGAAGATGACTTCATCGACGACCAGTCCGCCGACGATTTCCTGCAACAGATCATCGAGCGTCACCAGTCCCTGCACGTCGCCGTATTCATCGACGACCAGACCGATCCGCAGCTTCTCGATCTTGAAATGCTGAATTTGCTCATGAATCGGCGTGCTTTCCGGAATGAATGCCGGTTTGGTCAGCGCATTCATCAGCTGGGTCTTATCGAAGTTTTCCTGATTGATCTTGATCAGCACGTTGCGTAAGTGCAAAAAACCGACCACCCGGTCGATACTTTTTTTATAGACCGGCAGACGGGTGTGCGGGCTGTTCTTGATTTGGTTGATGATGTCTTCGGTCGGCAATTCCAGATCAATGCCGTAAATGTCGTTGCGCGGCGTCATGATGTCCTCGACCGTGGCCGATTCGAGATCGAGAATGCCGAGCAGCATTTTTTGATAGCGCGTGGGCAGCAGGCTTTCCGCTTCGGCCACGATGCTGCGGAGTTCGTCCTTGTTCAAGGTTTCGTGATTGTGTTTGTGTACCCGGACTCCGACCATACGGAGCAGCAGGTTAGCGATCAGGTTGATGCTTAACACCAAGGGATAAGCCGCCTTCAGCAGCGGGACATAAATCCAGGCGGCCGGGAAAGCCAGCATTTCAGGCTTGACCGCGGCTAGCGTCTTCGGCGTGACTTCGGAAAAAATCAACACCACGAGCGTCAACAACACGGCTGCAATCGTAATGACGGACTCATCCTCGCCATAGAGCCGGATCGCGATCACCGTCGCGATCGAGGAAGCCGCGATATTCACAAATACGTTGCCGAGCAGAATCAGACTGATCAGGCGGTCGGGACGCTGCAGCAGGGTGTGCGCCTTGACCGCGCCGGCATGCTTTAATTTGACCAGATGTTTGAGCCGGTACCGGTTCAACATCATCAAAGCGGTTTCGGACCCGGAAAAAAATGAGGATAAAACGAGCATCAGGGCAAGCAAGCCCCATAGCAGGCCGAGGGGTAAATCGTTCAAGGAAGGGAGTCTCTGTGAGGGAAGAAGTGTTTAGTCTCTACGAAGTGAGAAATTTTTGTCAAGTTTCTTGCGGCAATCAGGCGCGAATGTCAATATGTCCTGTCAAAAAGTGATCAAATTTTACAACAGTTTATAACTGAACTGTTATAGAATATGCGGTCAAGCTTCTTACGCAGAAGCCTTTTTAACGACGCAAAACCGGGAGTTATTTCATGCGCATCATCCTCTTAGGGAGTCCGGGTTCCGGCAAGGGAACTCAGGCTCAGTTCATTACTCAAAAGTATGATATTCCCCAGATTTCGACGGGCGATATGCTGCGCGCCGCGGTCAGAGCCGGAACGCCTTTGGGAATTGAAGCCAAAAAAGTGATGGATGCGGGCGGTTTGGTGTCCGACGACATCATTCTGGGTTTGATCAAGGAGCGGATCGCGCAGGACGACTGCACGAACGGCTTCCTGCTCGACGGTTTTCCGCGCACGATCGCGCAGGCCGAAGGCTTGAAGGCGATGGGCATCGACATCAGCCATGTCGTCGAAATCGCGGTCGACGACGAGGAAATCGTCAAACGGATGGCCGGTCGACGCGTGCATCCGGTCTCGGGGCGCAGCTATCATGTGATCTTCAATCCGCCGAAAGTCGAGGGTGTCGATGATGTGACCGGCGAGCCATTGATTCAGCGCGACGACGACAAGGAAGAAACGGTCCGCAAGCGCCTAGAGGTTTATCATAATCAGACCAAGCCGCTGGTCGGCTACTATTCCGCCGCGGGCCAAAGCGCTAAATTCGCTACGATCGCCGGTGTCGGCGATGTCGGGCAGATCACCGCCAAACTGCTTGCCGTCTTAGACTAATTCACTTTCATTCCGCCGTACCCATCGGCCCAACTACACATAAGAGCTATGCCGGGTAAAACTTTATATGACAAATTATGGGAAGATCATGTCGTCCATACCGAGGACGACGGTTCTTCATTGATTTATATCGACCGCCAACTGGTGCACGAAGTGACGTCGCCGCAGGCTTTTGAAGGCTTGCGCCTAGCCGGACGCAAACCGTGGCGTACCGACAGAAACCTGGCGGTGGCCGACCATAACGTGCCGACCACCGATCGCGACAAGGGCATCGCCGATCCGGTTTCACGTTTGCAGGTCGAGACCCTCGAAAAGAACTGCGCCGAATTCGGCATTACCGAATTTAGCATGGCAGATGAGCGTCAAGGCATCGTGCATGTGATCGGCCCCGAGCAGGGCGCGACCTTGCCGGGCATGACCATCGTCTGCGGCGATTCGCATACTTCGACGCACGGCGCCTCCGGCGCGTTGGCGTTCGGCATCGGAACCTCCGAGGTCGAGCACGTGTTGGCGACGCAATGTCTGGTGCAGAAAAAAGCCAAAAACATGCTGATTCGGGTCAATGGCAAGACCGGCCCCGGCGTGACTGCGAAAGACATCGTGCTGGCGATCATCGGCAAGATCGGCACCGCCGGCGGCAACGGCTATACGCTCGAATTTGCCGGCGAGGCGATCCGTGCCTTGTCGATGGAAGGCCGCATGACGATTTGCAATATGGCGATCGAAGCCGGCGCGCGCGCGGGCCTGATCGGCGTCGACGAAACCACGATCGAGTATTACCGGGGCCGCCCGTATGCGCCGAAAGGCAACGACTGGTTCATGGCCGAACGCGTATGGCAGAATCTGCATTCGGATCCGGATGCGGTATTCGACAAGACCATCGATATCGACGCCGCTTCGATCCGGCCGCAGGTGACCTGGGGCACGTCGCCGGAGTTGGTGGTCGCGGTCGACGACAAGGTGCCGGATCCGGCGCTCGAAGCGGATGCGACCAAGAAGCAAAGCATGATTCAGGCCTTGAAATACATGGACCTGAAACCGGGCCAGGCGATTACCGACATCAAACTTGACAAGATTTTCATCGGCTCCTGCACCAACTCCCGTATCGAGGATTTGCGCGCGGCCGCCGCGGTTGCGAAAGGCAAGAAGGTGGCGTCGAGCATCAAGCTGGCGATGGTCGTGCCGGGTTCCGGTCTGGTCAAGCATCAGGCCGAAGCGGAAGGCCTGGACAAGGTCTTCACCGAGGCGGGCTTTGAATGGCGCGATCCCGGCTGTTCGATGTGTCTGGCGATGAACGCGGACCGGCTGGAGCCGGGCGAACGCTGCGCGTCAACCTCGAACCGCAATTTCGAGGGCCGGCAAGGCTACGGCGGACGCACACATCTGGTCAGTCCGGAAATGGCGGCAGCGGCCGCGATTGCGGGTCATTTTGTCGATGTGAGCACTTGGGAGAAGGAGGTACGTCAATGAGAGCGTTTACACAAATAACAGGACTGGTTGCGCCGATTGACCGCGCGAATATCGACACCGATGCGATCATCCCGAAACAATTTTTGAAATCGATCCGCCGGGCCGGCTTCGGCCCTTATTTGTTCGACGAGTGGCGTTATCTCGATCGCGGCGAACCCGAGATGGATTGCGCTAATCGTCCGCTGAACGAGAATTTCATCTTGAACCAGTCGGACTACCAAGGCTCGGAAATCCTGCTGACCCGCGAAAACTTCGGCTGCGGCTCGTCGCGCGAGCATGCGCCATGGGCTCTGGAAGACTACGGTTTCCGCGCGATCATCGCGCCGAGCTTCGCGGACATTTTTTACAACAACTGCTTCAAGAACGGCCTGTTGCCGATCGCGTTGCCGGCCGCCGAGGTGGATAGCTTGTTCCAGGAACTGGTTCCGGGCTACCGTTTGACGATCGATCTGGCCGCGCAAACGATCACCACGCCGTCCGGCCGGGTGATTCGCTTCGATATCGATCCGGCCCGCAAGCATCGTTTGCTGAACGGGCTCGACGATATTGCCTTGACTCTGCAACAGGCGGACAAGATCAGAGAGTATGAAGTCAAACGCGCCAAGCGCGCGCCTTGGTTGTTTGCAGGCTGATCCCGGTTCCATGCCATTGGCGGATGAAGCGGTCTGCTTCATCCGCCTGCGTTTTTATTTCAGCATAAGCCGTGCGTCGGCTGTTTTCGAAGGGTTGTTCAATGTCAAAAGTTTATAACGTTGCAGTGGTCGGCGCGACCGGCGCCGTCGGCGAAGCCATGCTGTCGATTTTGGAAGAGCGCAATTTTCCGGTTGGCGAAGTCTACGCGCTGGCCAGCAGCAAGTCGGTCGGCAAGCGCATTCCGTTCAAGGGCGGCTCGTTAAAAGTCGAGGATCTGGCGACATTCGATTTTTCGAAGGCGCAGATCGGCCTGTTTTCGGCCGGCGGCTCGGTGTCCGCCGAATACGCCCCGAAAGCGGCGGCGGCCGGCTGCATCGTCGTCGACAATACCTCGCATTTCCGTTATGAAGACGATATTCCGCTGATCGTTCCGGAAGTCAATCCGGAAAAAATCGCCGACTATAAAAACCGGGGTATCATCGCGAATCCAAATTGCTCTACAATTCAGATGTTAGTCGCGCTGAAGCCGATTTACGATGCGGTCGGCATCGACCGCATCAATGTCTGCACTTATCAGGCCGTTTCCGGCACCGGTAAGAAAGGCATTGATGAAGTCGTGAGCCAAACGGCGAAACTGCTGAACGGCCAGCCGATCGAGAGCAAGGTCTATCCGAAGCAGATCGCGTTCAATGTGTTGCCGCAGATCGATGTGTTCATGGACAACGGCTATACCAAGGAAGAGATGAAGATGGTCTGGGAAACCCAGAAGATCCTCGGCGATGCCTCGGTGAAGGTCAATGCGACGGCGGTCAGGGTGCCGGTTTTTTATGGCCATTCCGAAGCGGTGCATATTGAAACGCGTCACAAAATCAGCGCCGAAAAGGCCAGGGAACTGCTCGCGCACGCGCCGGGCGTAAAAGTGGTCGACGAACGCAAAAACGGCGGCTGGCCGACCGCGGTGACCGAGTCTTCAGGCCATGACGACGTGTTCGTTGGGCGTATCCGGGAAGACGTTTCGCACCCCTTGGGACTCGACCTTTGGGTGGTCGGCGACAACGTTCGTAAGGGCGCCGCCTTGAACAGCGTGCAAATCGCGGAGGTGCTGGTAAAAAATTACATCTAGTCTAAGCTTAACAGCATATTTGAACTGTTTGCGGCGATAGACCGAGGTAATTATTGTGAAAGAGAGTAACGTAAGCAATTTGACCAGGACTTTAGCGGTATTATCGTTATTGACACCGGCAGCCGCCTATCCGTTAGGCATAGGGGAAATTAAATTGCATTCGGCCCTCAATCAAAATCTGGATGCCGAGATTTCCTTGATGTTGTCGGCGGGCGAAAGAGTTTCCGACGTGAAAGTCAGCCTTGCGCCCCCCGATAAATTTGATGAGCGCGGCGTGCCGTGGTCGTATTTCTTGTCGAACATCAGTTTCGAGCCGAGCGTGCGCGCCGACGGCTCGGCGGTGATCAGGGTCAGATCGCGGGAAGCGTTAAAAGAGCCGATTTTAGATCTGTTGTTACAGGTGACCTGGCCGAAAGGCACTTCCTATCGTCAATTTTCGCTGATGGTTGACCCGCCGGCCGCCTATGCGCAGCCGACCGTGCCCATGATGCGGGTTCCGGAGACGATTGCCAGTACACAGGCTTACTCGGCGCCATCTGCTAACCCGGCATCATCCTTTGCGCCGGAGCCGCGTCCGCTGGCTTCTTCTTCCGCTTTAACGCCAAGCCCAATGCGCCAGGCGCGCAGAGATGACATCGTCAAGGGAGTCTACGGACCGACCCGGAAGAACGACACGCTGTGGGGCATTGCCGAAAAGGCGAGCAGGCCCTACAGAGTCTCGGTCGAGCAAATGATGGTCGCGATCTATCAGACCAATCCGGGCGCATTCTATAAAGATAATATGCACGCCCTGCAGGCCAGGGTCAAAGTCAAGATTCCAGATCGCGAGACCGTCGTCAAATTGTCGCATCAGGAAGCCTTAGCCGAATTCAATCGTCAAACCCAGGCCTGGAAAAATCCGGCGCAATCGGTTGCGAACAATGTCAACGAAACGGCCCCGAAACAAGAGGGTTCAGCTGAAAAACCGATCGAGAATCAGTTGACTTTGGCGGCGCCTGCCGAAGCGACGGTGGCTGAAAAAGCGGTCATTACTCCGGGACAGGAGCAGAATGCGGCCAAAACCGACGCGGTCAACGCGGAAGGCGCGTCATCCAGCGCCAAGGCCAACGCCGAAATGGAGGTAAGATTAGCGGCGATGGAGCAGCAGTTGGCGAAAATACAGGCCTTGTTGACGATAAAAGAGCAGCAATTGGCCGCGTTGCAGAATCAGACTCAACCTGTGGCTCAGCCGGCAGCCGCGCCTGGCGTCACACCGGCTCAGCCGGCAGCGACCGTCGCTCAAGCGCAACCGGACCCGGCGGCGGCTCCGCTGCCGTCCGAACAAGCTGCCGCCGAGCAAGCTGCGAAGCCGGTCTCTGAGCCTGTAACTCCAACTCCGGCGCAATCGGCTCAGCCGTCGCCGTCTGCGCCTGATCTGGCGGCAAAACCGGCTCCGGTTCATAAACCGGTTGTCCGCCCTGCGTCTGTGCCTGAGCCGATCGAGGAGCCGTTGCCCTTGGCCTTGATCGGCAGTGCCGGTGCGGCCGTTCTCTCGTTGTTGGGGTGGTTTTGGTGGCGGAAACGTCGAAGCGAAAGCGAAGACTCGCTGAATACCGAAAGCATGTTTTCGCCGTCCATCATTTACAAAGCGCCGGAAACCGAGTCAGGTTTTTCGATGCCGGTGCTGAATGAAAAGACCGCCTACGAAGTCAATCCGGTTGGCGAGAGTTCTTTCCTAAGCGAGTTCACGCCGAGCGATTTTGACGCCTTCGACAACGATCAAGGTGAAATCGACCCGATCTCCGAGGCGGATGTCTATCTGGCTTACGGGCGTTATCAGCAGGCCGAAGAGCTGATACGCAACGCGATCGAAGCCCATTCCGAACGGGATGAGTGTAAGCTGAAGCTGCTTGAAATTTACTATGCCAGCGAAAACAAAACAGGTTTCGAAGCGTTTGCGAAAGAATTAGTCGCGGCCGGAAAAAGCCAGGACCCGGGTTTTTGGGAAAAGGTCTCTGAAATGGGGCTGGAAATGTGTCCTGATTCGGCATTGTTTTCACCCGGTGCGTCAACGCTTCCGAGTGCAGGCAAAGCGGTTGCCGTCGAGCCTGAACCGGTCAGCCTGGCCAAGCAGGACGCGCCTTCGCAAGAGGATTTCGATATCGGCTTTGATCTGGATGCATTCGAAGCTTCTTTTGCAGAGCCAGCCGAGCCGGAACAAGCCACTGCCGACAACGCGTTTGCGGATTTCGATCCGGCCGCTTTTGCTGTAGAAAACACGGTTGATCAAGATGAACCGCGTAACAATGCCAGCATCGATTTCGACCTCGGTCAGTTCTCCGCAGAGGCATCGACATCCGCCGCCTCAAGCCCGGATGCTTCGGCTGATCTTCAGTTATCCGCCGATAAAAATGAATTTGATTTTGAGTCTTTGGCTTTCGATCTGGCTTCATCCGCGGCGGTGGAACCCTTGGATGATTTCGAAACGGCAACGATCGAGCAGCTCGATTTGACGACAGAGTCTGCCGACGGCAATGCGGACAATGTTTTTCCCGACGATTTTAACTTTGATTTTGATTTTTCCTCGCTCGGCGATGACGGTTCAGACGACGAAGACCTTGAAATCTCAGGGGTTTCCGATTTGACCGATATGGATGAGCTGGAAACCAAGCTGGATCTCGCCAGAGCCTATCGGGACATGGGCGATAATGAGTCGGCCAAGGACATCGTCACCGAAGTGCTTGAAAAAGGCAGCTCAGAACAAAAAAAGCTGGCGCAAGTCCTGCTTGATGAGTTGATTTAACCCCCCTCTTTTTTGACTGCGGCATCGATCCGGAAGCAAAGCCAATAGGCTTGCTCCCGGATCGATGCCGCCAAGTGCTCATATATGCGAAGCGTGGCGGATCTCAGCGCAAAATCTCCCTAATTTCCTACCACGCCATCACACGGCATTGCCAAGGTCATTCCCTGGCAATGATCTGAAGATTATTCTCTTTGATCCCGAGCAGCAATTCGCCCTGCAAAATGCCGAGCAATTCCTTGCCGGCCATGCTGTATCGCCATCCGTGCAGTAACGGGCAGTCGCCATCGTCGTTATTGAACAGCAAGGCTTCCAAGTCTTTTCGGGTGGCGAGGATGTTCGGATTCAAGGCGTTCTCTTCGGCCCTGATCCTGACGATTGCGGTCAACAGGTCAACGATCGCTTCCTGCTGCTGGGTTTTCTTGACGGGGCGGCCATCCTCATGCAGGGGAATCGGCGGACGGTTTTTCGCCGCGCCGATGATCTTGCACAAGGCGGCGCCATAACGGTTGACTGTGCGTTCGTTGATGCCGCGGACTTGTGCCAGCTCTCCCACCGTTTCCGGTTGAAGTTTCGCGATATCGAACAACAGTTCATCGCGGATCAGCCAGCCTTTCGGCCGGTTTTCGCTTTGCGCGGTGCTTTCGCGCCATTCGGCGAGAGCCTGGATGATCGAAAGTTGCTTGCCGGTCAGTTTGTTTTTGCCCTTGATTTTATGCCAGGCGTGCTCCGGCACGACTTCGTAAAGCCCCGGATTGGACAGTTCGGCAAAATCCAGCTGCAGCCAATCGAGACGCCCCAATGCACTCAGCTTGTCGAGCATGATTTGATAGATTTTGCACAGATAAATCACATCGTCTGCGGCATATTGGATTTCCGCTTCGGTGAGCGGGCGTTTACTCCAATCCGCGCGCGTGTGGGCCTTGTTCAGGTTCACGTTCAACAGGTGCGAGACCAGCATCGCATAGCCCGGATTGTCCTGGTAACCCAGTAAAGGCGCCGCGACTTGCGTGTCAAAGATCGGCGAGGGCAGTTTTCCGGTCAATTGATAAAATATTTCCAGATCCTGGCGGCTGGAATGCAGCACCTTGATGAGGTCGGGGTTGTATAAGACCTCAAAAAGTTCGTCGAGCTGGGTGAGGGCGATCGGGTCGATGCAAGCCACCCAGTCAGGCGTGGCGATCTGTAATAAGCAGAACTTCGGATAATAGGTTTTCTCGCGTAAAAACTCGGTATCGAGTGCGATCCATGGAGCCGATTTGATGCGCGCGCAAATTTCAGAAAGTTTTGCGGGGGTGTCGATGTATTCAATGGCAGTTGTATTCACGTGTCGAACCTTAAATTGAGGCGGCCGCCCATAAAGATCGTTGCAATAAGAACGGGATCATGGTCTTGCGCCGGAGAATTGAGCCGGATGCGCTGGTTTAATCGTTTTCATATTCGCAGAGATGCGCCGAGGAAATGTGCGCGCGAGCCAACGAAAGCGATTCAATTTTTACCGGAAAAGCCGGCCGCTTCGGACTGTGGTTTGGCGCTCTGCTGACGATGGCGTCCATAACGCGAATTGCCGCGCTTTTTGGGGCGCCGGTTTTTTACCCGCCGAATATCCAGGGCTTGGCGATTGATCTCGACTGCTTTTAAATGTTGAAAGATGTCCGGCGGCATTTCATCGGGCAATTCGATCAGCGTGTAAAAGTCCTGAATCTCGATATTGGCGATATTGTTTTTATCGACCCCCGATTCTTCCACCAAGACTTTCTTGATTTCTTCGGCCGTGACTTGATGTTGACGGCCGACATCGAGCCGATAACGGACCATTTTTATCGTTTGCGGTATGGCTTGCCGAAGTGCGCCGGCCCCCCGCTGCGTTTGGGCGGAAGGGATGGCGGCGGCCTGAGATCTCGCCGGGTTTTGCAGTAAAAACAGCAGGGCAGCGGCGCAGTCCAAGGGATCGGCCCCCAGGCTTGCGCTGAGATTCTTCAGATGGGCTCTTTGGCCGCCGAGATCCTCGCTGTTGATGATCTGTTGTATTTGGCCATCCAAGCCTGTTGATAGGCTGGGTTTATCGGTATTGTTCATCCTGGAAATGAGCGCTCGGGTGGACTATTCAAGTCAATGTCAGCAAAAAATGGCGGCGGAATCAGGCGTCAGGTTTGGATTAGAGCCTGTCTTCAAATATTTCGACATAGGCTTCATCACGAATACGGCGCAGCCAGAGTTCGGTTTCTTCTTCGATTTTCCGTTTGCGTATCGCCTCCCGGGCCATATTTTTTTGGTGCTCGTTGCTATTGTCTTTGGTTTCGCGATCGAGCACCTGGATCAAGTGCCAACCGAATTGAGTCTGCACCGGGTCGCTGATTTGTTTGATCGCCAGTTCATTCATCGTATTTTCGAATTCTTTGACCAAGTCGCCTGGGCTCACCCTGCCCAGGGAGCCGCCTTTCAAGGCCGAGCCTTTATCGTCCGAGTGCGCGCGCGCGAGCGCGGCGAAGTCATCGCCATCGGTAATGCGCTCCTTCAACGCCAGCAAGCGTTTTTTGGCTTCATTATCGTCGATTAATTCGTTGGTTTTGATCAAAATGTGCCGAACTTCGGTTTTGGTGACCATGTGGTTTTCGCTGCCTTTCGACTCGAGCAGCTTGATCACATGAAAGCCGCTGGGGCTGCGTATCGGATCGGATACGGCGCCGACACTCATTTTTTTCGCGGTATCGGCAAAAATACTCGGGATATCGTTCAGGTTGCGCCAGCCCAGATCGCCGCCTGACAAAGCATTGTCATCGTCCGAGTTGCTGACCGCGGTATGGGTAAAATCCTGGCCTTCGCGCAGCTTGGCGACGATGTCATCGGCCTTGCTTTTGGCGGCCTGTATCTCCGCGGCGGAAGCGCCTTCTTTCAGGGCGATAAGAATGTGTCCTAAATGGTATTGTACCGAGTCGGAACCGACTTTGCCCTGGGTTTCGAGATAGTGTTCGACTTCCCGGTCGGTCACCTTGATGCGGGCGCCAATCTCGCGCGCGCGCAACTGATTGACCATGATTTCATTGCGCACATTATCCAGAAAGCTTTTATAGGCCATGCCTTGGCTGATCAGTTCGTTTCTGAACTCGTCAGGGCTCATATTGTTATTGCGCGCGATTTCGGTGACCGAACTGTTCAGCATTTCGTCGCTGACCGTGATGCCGGCTTTTTCGGCCAATTGCTTCTGCAGCCTGTCGACAATCAGTTTTTCGAGTACTTGGCGGCGCAGCGTGGACGCCGGCGGCATCTCGACATTGGAGGCGCGCATACGCTGCGCGATCATATCAGTTTCTTTTTCCAGTTCGTGCTCCAATACTACGTCTTCCTCGACGATCGCGACGATGTTGTCGAGCATTTCGGCGCGGGCGACATTGGCGCCAGCCAGCCAATGGAGCAGAAAAAAAGCAATAAAAAATTGTTTCATTACGGTGTGGTCAATTCATTTTGGCGGCTTTGATAGCCGAAAATACTTTGTTCTAAGAAGGTGTCGAGCCTTTCACCCAGGCCGGTCAAGCCTTTGAACTCAACCTGAAAGAAAACTCCGGATTGGCTGGTGCCTTCCGCTAGCTGCGTATTCGCGCTATTAACCGTATTGATATTGTTGATATAGCGGCGGCCGATCAGGCGGAAACGCCAGCAGCAATTCTCTTTTTCGACGCCGATAAAGGTTTCCTGCGTGTTGTTATAAAGCCATGAATATTGCCAGCGGCCGATCGCGTACCAGTTGTCGAGCAGAGGCCAGCGGAAGCTTACGTCGCTTTGCACTAGATCGTTGCTGTGCAGCACGGCCGGATCGGTCAGCGGATTATAATTATTATCGGCGGCGGACTGCTGCCAAATGTTTTGGTTTGCTATTAAGGTTCGTTCAACGAGATCGGTACGTCGATAATGGAAGCCCAGATTCAGAATCCTCTCGGACTCATCCACAAAATGGAGCACCGCTTTGCCTCTGACGATGTCATTGGTCTGTGGGTTCCACTGGATACCGGTTTCTCCGGACCAGTGCTCGGTAAATTCGCTGCTGAGTTCGGCAATCAGCGGCGACACACTGTCGGTTTCGGGAGGTGTTTCAAAGCCTTCCTCAGGGACCGTCACGAAATCAGGCAGGTTGCGAATCCTGATTGGCGCGGTCACTTCGCGGTCCTGGAAATAAAAAATCTGCCCGATGTTGAATTTCAATCTTTCACGGCCGCTTTCAGGATCGAGCAGGCGCGTCGTCAGTGCGGCGGTGATTTGATTGGCATCCTGGACCCTGTCGGTGCCGCTGAAACGGTTTTCACGGAACAGATTGCTGAACCATAAGTCGTAGTTCGAGGTATCAAACAAAGGAATATTTGTTTGGTCCTTTTTAGGGATGTATAAATAAAACAACCGCGGTTCGATCGTATGCTTCAAGGACGAGCCGGCGCTGCCGAGATCCCGTTCGAACGTCATGCCGCTGTCCATTGAAAAGATCGGCAAGGTGCGGGTGACAGCACCAGGCCAGTTTTTGGGGACATTATTAGGGTCCGTACTACTTTTTTCAGAGAGCTGATAATCTGTGTGCTGTAGTGAAACTTTGGGTGTTAAAAAGCCCCATTCGTTGTGCAGCGGCGAACTGATCGAAGGCTTGATATTTAAACGCTGGCCGTTGACAAGATTTTGATGTTGAAAATAGACGTATTCGCCATCCAGAGCCGCATTCAGCGGCATAAAATCGAAGGCGTGATTTAGGTCGAGATTGATTTGAGGCAGTCGCCGATAGGGACGTTTGTGGCCGGTCAATGTTTTATCGATCGTTTGATAATTCTCGAGACGGCCGACCAACGAAATACCTTTGCTTCTATCTCTGTAGCCCAAATCGGCCGTGCTTTTGATGTGACTGAAATTTGGAAAGCTCAGCGCGTTGCCGAGCTCACCGAAATATTCCTTGTCCGAAACATAATTCAGATCCAGATTCGAGCTGATGTACTGGCCGAACTGGCTGTTGTTTTTGAACGACCCCAGAAAACGCGAGATATGGCGCTCTTGGTCATTCGGTACAACTTCAAGCCCCAATTTGCTGTTCGAGTAGGGAGTCAATAGTCTGAAATCGCCGGCCAGCATCAAGCCCCGTTTCGTATAATAGCGCGGTTTAAAGGTGGCGTCATAGTTCGGCGCGATGTTCCAGTAATAAGGCACCGTAGCGTGGAAGCCGCCCAGTTGCGTATTGCCGTAGGAAGGCGCCAGGAAGCCCGATAAACGCCGGTTATCGACCGGGAAAGACAAATACGGCGAGTAAAAGATCGGCGTGCCTTTGAATTCGACCCAGGCATTTTTGGCGGCGCCTTTACCGGTGGCGTCGTTCACTTTCAGATCGGATGCATGCACGACCCAGTCCGTATTGCCCGGAGGACAGGTGGTGTAGGCGACGTCCTTGTAACGCGAAAGCGATTTGCTTTCCCGGTACGCGGCGGCGGCGCGGCCTCTGAGCGGCGCGGACGGATTGATGAACTGCACGTTTCTCAATGTCGCCTGGTCTTGCGCCAGTTTTAGATTCGCGGAGTTACTGTAAATCGATAAATTGTCCTCGCTGTAATACACCTCGCCTTGCAGATCTAAGTTTTGCGAAACGCTGTCATACTGTGCGGTGTGTGACAGCGAGTGCTGGTCGGCGCGGGTAATTTCAACATTGCCCTCATAACTGCTGATTTCATTGTCGAAGACTTCGCCATAATTGGCATGTACATCCAGTGGCGACACGTCTCGCAAATGCCGGCCCGGCGTAAATCCGCCGGGGGCTCCCGGCTCGATGCTGCAATTTGCCCACGGATCGTATTTGAGCTGGGAGGCCAGTGAGCCGAATACCTGCTCCTGCTTTGCGTCGAATGCCGGATCGAGCAGGCTGAAGCCGTGTTTCTCGGCAGCGACGGTGCGCGGCTGGCCTTGCGGGTCGGGGCCGGTCAGGTTGCAATCCCAGTCCTGGCTGCCGTCTCCGGATTTACAGTGCCAGCCGGCCTGCCGGGTATCTTCCTGGCGCAGGTTTTCCTTAACGGCGATGGCCTTGTGCACGGTCGCTTGCACCGGAATCGGTTTTTCGGCGACCGGTTTCGGCTGAAGCTCAGGTTTGGCTTCGGCTGGGGTTTCCGGAATCGGCGCCGGCGCCGATTCGCTGGCGGCGGTTTCCTTCACTTCGGTCGGCGCAGGCGGCACCGGTGCGGGCTGCTGCGCTAAGGGCTCGTTGTTGGTGTTGGTGTTGGTGTTGGTGTTGGTGTTGGTGTTGGTGTCGGTGTCGGTGTCGGTGTCGGTGGAAGGCTGGGCTTTTTCGCCGGAGCAAACCCATTCCTTGCTGTTTTTGTCCTGATGGCAATTCCAGGCGGCGTCATCCGCAAAACCCGGAGTCTGCAGTAACGCGAAAAAAAACAGGATGAGCCAAAAATGCATGCGGTGTTGGGGTATCAGTAGCGAAACGTTTCGTAAATAGACTAAAATGCCAGACTGACATTTTACCTTAATTTACCTGCCCGTAATAAACTAATCTAACTGGATCATCATGATTGAAGATTTACGCATCTTAGGCCTGCTCGACTGGCTTCGGCATGACCTGTTGATGACGATAACCGGCTGCGAGCCGGCTTCCAGCGACGCCAGTTTTCGGCGCTATTTCAGAGTCAAGGGCCCCGAAGGTCAGTTTGTGGTGATGGACGCGCCGCCCGAGAAAGAAAACGTGGCGGCGTTCATCAGGGTCGATCATTTGCTGAAAGCGGCCGGCGTGCACGTGCCCGAGATCTTTGCGCAAAATCCCGAGGAAGGCTTTCTGCTGCTCGAAGACTTCGGCAGCGCCGATTTTCTGGGCCGGGTGACGGCGGAGAATGCCGGGGCGATGTATCAGGACGCGCTGGACAGTCTGTTCCGCTTGCAGACCGGGACGTCGATCGCATCCTGCGGTTTGCCAAGTTACGATCACGCGCTGTTGACGCGTGAGTTGGGTATTTTCGATGAGTGGTTCCTGGGGCAGTGGCTCGATATCGAGATGCCGTCCGGAATCCGCGGTCCGCTGCATGAGCACTTGATCGCCGCGGCGCTGGAGCAGCCGCAGCTCTGCGTGCATCGGGATTATCATTCGCGCAATCTGATGGCGCTGGACGCGGACTCGCCCGGCGTTCTCGATTTTCAGGATGCGGTGATAGGCCCGGTCACCTATGATCTGGTGTCTCTGCTGAGAGATTGCTATATCGCCTGGCCCGAGCAGCAGGTCGAAGACTGGATGAGCGGCTATTATCAACGGCTGCTCTCTGCGCAATTGATCGATTGCAGTCTTGAACAATTTCGGCGCTGGTTCGACTGGATGGGTATGCAGCGCCATCTGAAAGCGATCGGCATTTTTGCGCGCTTGAACCTGCGCGACGGCAAACCCGGCTATCTGAAAGATATTCCGCGCACCTTGAGCTATGTGCTTGCGCAGGCCAATGCCTATCCCGAGTTCGCCGAATTCGCCGAATTTTTGCGTGAGAAGGTATTGCCGTTGCCGGAGGTCGCCGCATGAAAGCGATGATACTGGCCGCCGGACGCGGCGAGCGGATGCGCCCGTTGACCGATCACACGCCGAAGCCCTTGTTAAAAGTGGCCGGCAAGGCCTTGATCGAGCATACCATCGCCCAATTGGTCGGCGCAGGATTTACCGAGATCGTGATCAATCATGCGCACCTCGGCGCGCAGATCGAAGCCGCGCTCGGCTACGGCGAGCGCTACGGCGCGCGCATCCGCTATTCGCCCGAGGGCGCGCAGGCGCTCGAAACCGCCGGCGGCATCATCCACGCGTTGCCGTTATTGGGCAAAGAGCCGTTTCTGGTCGTGAATGGCGATATTGCGACCGATTTTCCGTTTGAAACCTTGCATCAGGTGCCGGTCGATCTGGCGCATCTGATTCTGGTCGATAATCCGGAGCATCACGCCCAGGGCGATTTCGGCCTGGACGGCGAGGGGGGCGTGATCGAAAGCGGCAAAGAGACCTTTACCTTCAGCGGCATCGGAATTTACGATCCCGCCTTGTTCGGCGATACGCCGGCGGGCGTCAGCAAGCTCGGCCCGTTGCTGCGCTGGGCGATCGGCCGGCAGCGGGTTTCCGGGCAGAAATATGACGGGTTCTGGATGGATATTGGAACTCCAGAGCGCCTAGAGACTCTTGATATTTACTATTCCCAAACAGGAGCATCCTCATGAGCGATCATATCTACAAGAAAATCGAACTGACCGGTTCTTCCTCCGTCGGTTTGCAGGACGCGATCGAGAACGCGATTGCTCGCGCCTCGAAAACGATTCAGAACATGCGCTGGTTCGAAGTGGTCGAAACGCGCGGCCAAATCGAAAACGGCAAGATCGCGCATTGGCAGGTCACGATCAAGGTCGGCTTTGCGCTGAACGAATGAGTCCTCATTTGCTGAAGGCGATGTAACGCCGGTACGGCGAGTCCTGCTTCCAGGTGAAAGACTCGGTGTAATAGTGCATCAGGCCCAGGTAACCCAACAGGCCCAGGGTAACTGCTTTGCGGATCTCGATGCCGAACCAGTAGTTGGTAAGCAGGCTGACCAGTTGGTCGCCATAGGCTTGCAGCACGAAGGCGAGGCCGAAAGACAGCGCCGGCAACACGATGAAGCAGTGCACGTGCCAGCTTTTGGCCTGACGGTAGAGCCAGTTTTGCGGCTGTTGCTGGTGGCGGTTGTAATCGTGCGTCACATAAAAGAAATAGGCGGTCGCATCATGCACCAGCCGGGGCCCGAGAATCGCCAAAAAATAGTATTGCTGGATGAACAGATAATAACTGCTCAACACCAGCAAGGTATTGGACCACATAAACCATTTGCCGAATGCGGCCGATACCAGGCGTTGGCAGTACACGGTGCCGAGCGCGAGCAGCACGCACAAATTGCCGGCGATGAGTTTGATCCATTCGACTTGGTCCGGCGTCAGTCTCGCTTGCAGAAAGATGCCGAGATAAATCAACAGGCCCGCGCCGACGCTGAGTCCAAGCAAGCCATAGAAATGCGCAGCGGGTAGTTTGCACAGCCCTCGCGCCAGGCCATGCTGCTGCTTCAACACATGCAGGACGGTCCAGGCGGCGACCGCGACGTAAAAAACGGAGTAGGGCAGATACAGACTGCCGATGCCGAAGATGATTGCGAGCGCGAGCGTCATCCGGAAAATGCGGGGCTTATAAAGCTTCAAATAATCGCCGTTGCTGCACAACAGAATCGCGCTGGCGATGATGTGCGGCGTGCCGAACAAAATTTGATATAGCAAAAAATGCCCGGTGTTGCTGGGCAGATTTTCTTTCAGAAAATACTGCCAGAACCAGCCGTCGAACAACTGGAGCAGGATGCAGACCGGAATGATCAGATACAGCGCCAGAATCAGGCGAAACGAAACGGTTATCCGGGCTGGTGCTGAAAAATCTTGTGAGGAAACGGCTTGAGCAGACATAAAAAATGATCCCGCATTGATTTACATGATGGTGTATGAATTCCTTAAGGGCATGAAGCGTGTAAATTCACTCAAATGCAAAGTAGGGCGGGAATGGCGGCGGATCGATCCGGTCGGAATCGAGCGGCGCCATTCGCCGCAGCTACGTTTTATTAAGCACTGATTTAGGAGTGTATTTTATACCAAGCGGCCCCATAAATCGTAATCGTCGGCTTCTTCCAGTTCGACTTGCACCAAGTCACCGACTCTAAGGTGCGTGGCGCCGTCGATATAGACCTGGCCGTCGATTTCCGGCGCATCGGCCTTGCTGCGCGCGACCGCGCCTTCTTCGACCACTTCGTCGATCAAGACGGTCTCGATTCGGCCGATCCGTCGCTGCAGGCGGGCGGCGCTGATCTCGGCCTGATGCGCCATGAAACGGGCCAGACGTTCTTCTTTGACTGCTTCCGGCACCGCATTCGGCAAATCGTTGGCGGCCGCGCCCTTGACCGGCGAGTAAGCGAAACAGCCGACCCGGTCGAGTTGCGCCTCGGTCAAAAATTGCAAGAGTTCCTCGAACTCTTCCTCGGTTTCGTCCGGAAAGCCGACGATAAACGTGCTGCGCAAAGTGATGTCCGGACAAATCGCGCGCCAGGCCTTGATGCGCTCCAGATTGTTCTGGGTGGCCGCCGGGCGTTTCATCAGTTTCAGAATCCGGCTGTTCGCATGCTGGAACGGAATGTCCAGGTAAGGCAAAATTTTACCTTCGGCCATTAACGGAATTACTTCATCGACGTGCGGATAAGGATAGACATAGTGCATCCGTACCCAGATGCCGAGTTCGCCAAGCGCCTCGGCCAACTCGTAGAAACGGGTGCGCACCTGACGGCCTTTCCAGTCGAATTCCTGATATTTCAAATCCAGGCCGTAGGCGCTGGTGTCCTGCGAGACGATCAGCAGTTCCTTCACGCCGGCCAATGCCAGGCGCTCGGCTTCGCGCATCACGTCATCGATCGGTCGGCTGACCAGATCGCCGCGCATCGACGGGATGATGCAGAAGGTGCAGCGGTGATTGCAGCCTTCCGAGATCTTCAGATAGGCATAATGCCGCGGCGTCAGTTTGATGCCTTGCGGCGGCACCAGGCTGGTGAAGGGGTCGTGCGGCGGCGGCAGATATTCGTGCACCGAGGCGATCACTTCCTCGAGCGCATGCGCGCCGGTCACTTTCAAGACTTCGGGGTGCCTGGCGCGAATTTCGCTTTCCCGTGCGCCGAGACAGCCGGTCACGATCACCCGGCCGTTTTCGGCGAGCGCCTCGCCGATGCTGTCCAGCGATTCTTCGACCGCGGCGTCGATAAAGCCGCAGGTATTCACGACCACCAGATCGGCGTCTTTATAAGTGGGCGAAATCGTATAGCCTTCGGATCGCAGCTTGGTTAAAATCCGCTCGCTGTCGACCAGCGCTTTCGGGCAGCCCAAACTGATGAATCCAATATTTGGAGCAGTCATTCTTTTCTCATGAGTGTAAAACCTGCTTAGTTTATATGAGTGCGGGCGCGATTAAAAATTGAAAAGCTTGTTTTTTATTAAAAATGTGCGGAAGGCTGGCGGCCATCCGTTAAGCAAAGCCTGGTCAAAATGGCTTGGGACGGGGAGTCTGTGCGTATGTCCGATTTCTCATTAACGACGCGCTGGTTGATTCCGGCGTCGGTCGACGCGGTCTGGGATTGCCTGGTCGCGACCGAGAACTGGCCGTCCTGGTGGCCGTATGTCGCGCGGGTCGAAGAAACGGCGGCGGGCAATGCCTCGGGCGTCGACAATGTCAGGCGCTATCTCTGGCGCACCTGTCTGCCTTATAATCTGGCGATCGATTTACGGGTGACAAAGCTGCGGCCTTGCCAGTCTATCGCGGTCGAGGTTTCGGGCGATCTGATCGGCAACGGCGTTTGCTTGCTAAGCTGTCAGGACAATGAGACGGCGACCGAGCTGATCTTTGTCTGGGAGGTTTCGCTCGCCAAGCCGTGGATGAAGCGGGTGGCGGGCGCGGCGCGGCCGCTGTTTATATGGAATCACCAGCGGGTGATGAAAAGGGGAGAGCAGGGACTGATCCGCCATTTGGCAAGGCAGTGAGCGCCCTCTCGATACAGGGTCGGCAAACACTTTGGGAGCGGCGTTTTTGCCGCATCAAAACGAATGTTGCGATAAGCGTAAAATTTTAGTTGCCAAATATTTAAAAGTCTATATAATACGTCAAATCAATCGCGGGGTGGAGCAGCTTGGTAGCTCGTCGGGCTCATAACCCGAAGGTCGTAGGTTCAAATCCTGCCCCCGCTACCAAATATATCAAAGGCTTAGATCGAAAGGTCTAAGCCTTTTTTATGCGCGTTAGTTTTCAGTAAGCAAATAGTAAGCAGATTTTGGGAATAATAATCAACGCTACTCTTGCACACAATAACATTTTTAACAGCATGGGTTTAGGGTCACCGGTGGTTTTACGCCTATTAGCCGTGTCGTTGTTTGCGCCATTGCGTTATCTCTTCCATTAGTACGATCACGGCCGTTGTTAGTACGATCACGGCCGCTGTCAGAAACATCGGCACAATAACATAACCGGCAGGCACCCATAAAATGACTTGCACGACTCGAATTCCTACATTTTGGCTATAATTCTCGATCCAGGGCAGATGAACGCTAGCGAAAGTGAAGCCGAACACAAAACACATCGCTGCTAGCGTCGAGATTCCGGCCGCCACAAATAAGCCGTGGCTCCATAATTTTTTTCGCAATTTCACGTCGGTGATATTCGCTGAGGCAACAGCCACTTGCGTAGTAATCTCCGTTAGCATGTGTCTGAGTGCTTTTTGCGTGTTCACGGAAAACGCATCGGCTTCAGCACGCCGTTGCTGTGCGATGGCGCACTGCCATTAAGTTAAGCGTATTTAGGAAATACAGCGGATAATGGCCGGATTTAAATTGAGCATGGTTAAAAAAGCGAGCGATTGAAATTAGCCAAGAACGGATTGAAGCGGACGACTTCAAGGCGCTCCATCGCCAGATCGACAAGGCATTCACGCGGGTGCGCAGTCTACCCTTTGCCGTGGTTCTGGTGTTGGTCATGAGGAATAGTGTGAAATCGCTGCAAAACGTCGTGAACGAGGCAATGACCTGGCTGAGGCAGTCACCGGTGACCGCCAGCGCGTGTTCTCAGGCGCGATATAAACTGAAACACACGGCGTTCATCGAACTGAACCAAACCGCCGTCGTGGAGACGATGTACAGCGACGGCGATTATCGGAAATTCTGGGGATTCCGAATGCTGGCGGTCGATGGCTCCAAGCTGGCGCTGCCTGACAATGACGAGATCTGTAGGGAATTTGGCACGATTCCCTGGACGCGCGGGAAAAAAGCGGAGATCCAGGGCGAACGCCCATATGCTCTGGCATCTGTGTTGTACGACGTGCTCAACCGGATTGCCCTGGATGCCAGGCTGGATAAGGCCAAGGCTTATGAAATCGACTTGGCGGTGGAGCATTTGGCCGCTACGCAGGCGGGAGACTTGTTGGTCATGGACAGGAATTATCCTTCTTACCGGATGTTGGCGGAACTCAGCCGGCACGGGCGTGACTTTGCCGTTCGTTGTTCGGCCGCCTCGTTTGCCGAGGCGCGGCAGATGCTCAAGGGCGAAGGGTCCGACAGCCAAAGGGTCACGCTGACGCCGTGTGCGGGGCAAATGCCGAGGATTCGCAAACTGGGCTTGCCCATGTCACTCGACGTTCGTCTGGTGCGTGTCCGCTTGAGCACGGGCGAATATGAGGTGTTGGTAACCTCTTTGCT
>Ga0208394_100025_pt1 | contig 150817 bp, 120 predicted proteins | sample LakWasMet58_HOW8_2_FD_183892 | JGI IMG/M metagenome (GOLD analysis project Ga0208394, IMG submission 183892) | Freshwater sediment methanotrophic microbial communities from Lake Washington under simulated oxygen tension - Sediment Metagenome... | ecosystem: Environmental > Aquatic > Freshwater... | reverse complement strand
GCTTTTGCGTGATGCCGTTGAAGAAATCGAACGACTGCGGAATCCAACGCTGATTAATCCGGTTAAAAACCCGCGATATGATGATGTTTTCGACGCTGGGTTGAAAATGCTTGATGATGCCTAACGCCTAATTAAGGCGGCGCGGTAATATTTTTAAGAATACGGTGAGCTTTAGACGCTCGCCTTGAATTAACTGTTAGGCCCGAGTGGGCCAGAGGAATATTATGAACAAAATACAAAAGCCAGTGTTACAAAAAATTAAGCGCTACTTGCGCCGCAACAGCAATGTTAGCCGTGAACCGGTTTATTTCGATCATCATGCAGAGTTTCGAGCGTGGAGCAGGAGCAATCACCTGTGCGGGTATTTGAGAGTCGAACGCGTTGCCGGTGGATACGAGGGTTTTTTTGTGCCGGGGAACGGTGATCGGCTATTTTTCGCTGACGCCTAACTATAATTAGGCATCCTAAATGACGCAAAACATTGCGTCATAAGGATGCCTAAATATTTGTAAAGTCATAAATCTTATTTATATTCATTGAAGTGTGTGAAATTATCACATCCTAAATAAAATGCAATCCACGTCAGCAAATTTTTCTGGTAAGCTGCCCAAGTTGCTCGATCAGGCCCGAGACAAAATTCGCCTGAAGCAACAGCATCCGCAACGAGCAGGCTGATACGGACCGGATCATGCGCTTCATTCTGTATTTCGGCAAGAAACATCCGAGCGCCGTATTGCGCCGCTGTGGGCTTTGACCATTCGGCGCATTACGCTGACGTTAATGCGCCCGATGACGATGTCAGGAGCGCTTAACGCCGGTCAGCTCTTCCGGACTGAAATCGTCGACCGTGATCGCCGCGAGTCTGGCCTGATTGGCTTTGTCGAGCAAATCGGCTTCCTGCTGCGTGATCACGCCTTTGGTTAAGGCTTCGGTGACCGCATTCGACGGATCGCCTTTGGCGAGCCGTTTTTGTTTTTGCGCCTTCTTGATTTTCGCTTCGACCGGCGCTGCGGCGAGCACCGCTTTGAAGGCGACTTCGATCCGTCCGGTCGCATCGTCCGGTTTATCGTTGATATAGATACCGTACGTCAGGCGGTCGCGAACCGGGCTATCGGTCAGCAGCAGCGAGGCGCATTGGTGAATCAGATCGTCGTCGGGGGGATTGCAGGGCTTGCCGAGCGGGAAGGCGATCGCACTCAAAAACGCCGCCAAAGGTCGCATGGGTCGTCTCGAGAAGAGCGCGCGCAAAATCCAAATGCCTTGCGGCATCGGTAGTTTTCTGAGGATAGCCAGTAAGGATTGCTGTGACTGGAACAGGGTCTGCTGGCAGGCCCAGTGTAACAAAGGCAGATCTTCCTTCAAACAGCCCTGATCTTGATAGTGTTTCAGCACGCACGAACACAGATACAGATTGCTCAGGGCATCGGCGAAATGTCCGGAGATCCTTTCCTTGCGCTTCAGCGCGCCACCCAATGTCAGCAATGCAACATCGGCAAGCACGGCAAAGCTGGCGCTGAGCCGCGCAATCTGACGAAAATAGGGGCGGGTATAATCGTCTCCGGGCACTTTAATGAAGCGTGCATTGGTCAGTCGCATCCAATAACTGGAGGCATAGTTGCGCATGAAAAAGCCGATGTGTTCGAAGAAAACCTGGTCGAATTGCCTCAGCGCCAGTCCGGCATCGCCCTGGCTCAACGCGGCCATTTCCTTCTGGATATAGGGGTGGCAACGGATCGCGCCCTGGCCGAAGATCATCATTGTGCGGGTCAGGATGTTCGCGCCCTCGACCGTAATGCTGACCGGTATCACCTGGTACAGGCGCCCGAGATAGTTGCGCGGCCCCATGCAGATGCCGGAGCCGCCCTGAATGTCCATGCCGTCGTTGATCACCTTGCGCATCCTTTCGGTCAGTTCGTATTTCAGGATCGCCGAGATCACCGACGGTTTTTCGCCCTGATCCAGCGCGGCGCAGGTGACCTTGCGCGCGGCGTCGAGGATATAAGTCTGGCCGGCCATGTGCGCGAGCGGTTCCTCGATGCCTTCGAATTCGCCGATCGGCACGTTGAACTGCTTGCGGATACGCGCATAGGCGCCGGTATTGCGGCTGGTGAATTTGGCGCCGCCGACGCTGAGCGCGGGTAGCGAAATCGCGCGGCCGGTCGCGAGGCATTGCACCAGCATCTTCCAGCCGTTGCCGACCTGATCGACGCCGCCGATGATCCAGTCCATCGGGATGAACACGTCTTTGCCCCAGTTCGGGCCGTTCTGGAACGCCGAATCCAGCGGAAAATGGCGCCGGCCGATCGAGACGCCGGGGGTGTCGGTCGGAATCAGTGCGACCGTGATGCCGATAGCTTCCTTATCGCCGATCAGGTGATCGGGATCGTAAAGCTTGAAGGCGAGGCCGAGCACGGTCGCGACTGGGCCGAGCGTGATATAGCGCTTTTCCCAGTTCAGGCGCATGCCGAGCGTCTTTTTGCCTTCGAAATCGCCATAGCAGACCACGCCGGTATCGGGCATCGCGCCCGCATCGCTGCCTGCGTGCGGGCCGGTCAGCGCGAAGGCCGGGATTTCTTCGCCTTTGGCCAGACGCGGCAGATAATGATTTTTTTGCGCCTCGGTGCCGTAGGCGAGCAGCAGCTTGGCAGGTCCCAGCGAGTTCGGCACCATCACGGTCACCGCGGCGGTCGAACTGCGGCTCGATAGCTTCATCACGATTTCCGAGTGCGCCATTTCGGAAAATTCGAGGCCGCCGTATTGTTTCGGTATGATGATGCCGCAAAATTTTTGCTGTTTGATATAGTCCCAGACTTCCTTCGGCAAATCCATCCGGTTGCGGGTGATGTCCCAGTCGTTCAGCATTGCGCAGAGCGTTTCGACCGGGCCGTCGATGAAGGCCTGTTCCTCGGCGGAGAGCTTCGCGGGGGGCAGATCCAGCAGCACCTTCCAGTCGGGTTTGCCGGAGAAGAGTTCCGCGTCCCACCAGACCGTGCCGGCTTCGAGCGCTTCCCTTTCGGTCTGCGACATCGGCGGCAGCGCGCTCTTCATCATCTTGAACATCGGCCGGGTGATCAGCTTCAGGCGCAAGCCATCGATGTTCAGCGGCATGAAGATGAGCAGGAATGCGGCCCAGAGGCCCTGACTGAAAGGCGTCAGACCGTGGGTCAAGATATAAGCGGCGAGCCAGAGGCCGATCAAAAAAGTCGTGAGCCGCAGCGAAGCTCGGCGGTAGCTGGCCGCCAAAACGATCACGATGAATGCGATAAACCAGAGCATGATGATTTTCCTAACAGTTGAATGGAGCGCCCATGCCTCATTTTCATGATTATTGCCATGCGAGTCAAAGAGCCGGCTGTGGGAGCGACGCCCACGTCGCGAATCGAGGCTTTTTAATCGCGACGTAGGCGTCGCTCCCACGAGGGGCCTACATTACGCGAAATCGGCTAATTCCTCAGCGGTTTGCCTGTTTTCAGCATGTGGTCTAGCCTTGCCAGCGTGCCCGGCTGTTTAACCAGTTCGACGAAGGCTTCGCATTCGAGCGCGAGGACTTGCTCTTCGGTCAACGGCTGGGTGATGTCCGTGTCGCCGCCGCTCAGCACCCGGGCCAATTGGCCGAGCACTTCGAGATCGTAGTCGGTGGCCTTGCCGAGCACATGGTAGGCTTTCACGCCCATGTTCAGCATCACCCGGGCGGTTTTGCCGGGCAACGGATACACGGCCGGCTGCGGCGCGGCATAGTTCTCGGCCAGCGCCAACGCCTTCGCTTTCGCATCGGAGAGCAGGCGCAGTTTGTTCATCGTGATGCCGTCGTTCCTGCCCAAGTAGAGCAATTCCTTCGCCTCGACCGCTGATTTCGACACGGTCGCGAGGCTGATCGTCTGGAACGCCTTCACGACCGGCGGAATCGGGCCACCTGGCCTTTTCGGCAAGGTCAGCCAGCGGCGGAGATATTCCTTGCAGCCGCCCCAGCCCGGAATCAGGCCGACGCCGACTTCGACCAGACCCATGTAAAGCTCGGCATGGGCCTGGATCGCATCGCAGTGCAGCAGGATTTCGCAGCCGCCGCCGAGCGCGAGGCCGCTAGGCGCTGCAACGACCGGAAACGGCGCATATTTCAAGGCCTGATAAGTCTGCTGGCCGGTGGTGATCAACTGGGCGACGCCGGCCCAGTCTTGGTGAGCGATCGTGTGCATCAACAGGCCCAGATTCGCGCCGGCCGAGAAATTTTCGCCTTCGTTGTGGATTACCAGCGCCTTGAACCCGCCTTGCACCTTGTCGATGCTTTGCCGGATCAGTTCCATGATCTCCATGTCGAGCGTATTCATCTTGCTGTGGAATTCGAGGCAGGCGACGCCATCGCCCGCATCCCAGAGGCTGGCCGAACGGTTCTGCAGCACCGGCGCGCCGCGCAGTTTGACGTCGGAAAGCAATTCGACGCCGGCGGCTCGGGTAATCGGACGATAGGTTCCGTCAAAACCGCTGCAATGCAGTTTGCCGGCCTCGGCTTTGTAGAGCGGCTGTTTACTTGCCAAAAGCGCCGGCACCGGTAGGCTTTCGGCTTGTAGCTTGTCGACGAACCAGCCGGCGCCGATCTGATCGAGCAATTCGAACGGGCCGAATTTCCAGTTATAGCCGTCGCGCATCGCCGCATCGATCGCGGTGATGTCGTCGCTGATTTCGGGCGCGAGGCTCGCCGCATAACTGAGCGTTTTCGACATGACCCGCCAGGCAAAGACCGCGGCCGGGTCGGCATGAGATAAGAGCGTCTGGAAGCCTTGTTTTTGCGCTTCGACCAGCGCGCTCAAGTCAGGCCTTACGGAAGGTGCATACTCTCCGGTGCGAAGATCGATCGATTCCTTGACCTTGCCTCCGTGCTGTTTGTTCAGCCGGTAGAAGCCGCCTTTGCCCTTGCGGCCGGTATAACCGTCCGCGATCATTTTTTGCACGAGCGGCGGCAGCGAACCGAGTTGATGAAAGGCATCGCTCTGCGGCAGGGCCTGGGTCATGCTGGTCAGGATGTGCGGAATCAGGTCGAGTCCGACCAGATCGAGCAGGCCGAAGATGCCGGTTTTCGGAATGCCGAAAGGCAGCGAGATCGCCGCATCGGCCTGCTCGACGGTCAATCCCAGTTCGATCGCTTCATGCAGGCCGCAAAGCGTCCAGTAGATGCCGATCCGGTTGCCGATGAAGCCGGGAGTGTCGTGGCAGGTTACGCAGTTTTTGCCGAGGCTCTGATCGGCGAAGCGGCTGACGGCTGTGAGCAGATCCGGCCGGGTATCCTTGCTTGAAACCAGTTCCAAAAGGCGCATGTAACGCGGCGGATTGAAAAAATGGCTGATCAGAAAACGCTGGCGGAAGCTTTCGGGCAGGTCCTTCACCAACAGCCGCAAGGGCAGTGTGGAGGTGTTCGAGGAGATGATGCAGTCGGGCCGGCAAATCGAATCGAGTTTTTGGTACAGCGATTTTTTGATGCCTGGGTGTTCGATTACGGCCTCGATCACCCAGTCGACCTCGCTCAGCTTCGCCAGGTCGTCCTCGATATTGCCCGGCGTAATCAGGCGCGCATTGTCCTTGTGCATGAACGGCGCGGGGTCCGCCTTCAGCAGTTTTTCGATCGCGGTTTTCGCGATCACCGAGCGGTCTCCGGCATTTTCCGGCACGATGTCGAGCAGCATCACCTTGCAGCCGGCATTCGCGATATGGGCGGCGATGCTGGCGCCCATCACGCCAGCGCCGATCACGGCAACCTGTTGAATGTTCATTTGATCGCCTCCAGTATCGTCGCGATGCCCTGGCCGCCGCCGATGCATTGGGTCGCGAGCGCATAGCGCTTGCCTTCGCGAGACAAAAGGCTGGCCGCCTTGCCGGTAATGCGGGCGCCGGTCGCGCCGAGCGGATGGCCTAAGGCGAGCGCGCCGCCGTCAATGTTGAGCTTGTGCATCGGTATCGGCATCGCTTTCAGGACTGCCAGCGTTTGCGCGGCAAAAGCCTCGTTCAGTTCGACGATATCGATGTCGTCAAGATCGAGCCGCGCGCGTTGCAGGGCTTTGCGAGTGGCGGCAACCGGACCGATGCCCATGATTTCGGGCGCACAGCCCGACACCGCGATTGCTTTGATGCGCGCGAGTTTCGGCAGATCGTGCCTATCAGCATACTCCTCGCTGCAAACCAGCACAGCCGCCGCGCCGTCGGTCAACGGCGATGAGGTGCCGGCGGTGACGGTGCCGGCGGCCTGAAATGCCGGCGCCAATTGCGCCAGCGATGCCGCATTCGAATCGGGGCGCAGGCAGCCATCCTGGTCGACAGGGCCCTGCGGCGTCGTGATCGGGATGATTTCATCGGCAAAAAGATTTTGCAGTTGCGCGGTATAGGTTTTTTGTTGGCTCAACAGCGCGAAGGCTTCCTGTTCTTCGCGCGAAAGATGGTATTGATTGGCCAGATTCTCGGCGGTATCGCCCATACTGATATAAGCCTCCGGATAATTCTGGTACAAAACCGGATTCGGCATGTAGTTGAAACCGCCCATCGGTATTCGCGTCATCGATTCGACGCCCGCGCAGATGAAGGCTTCGCCGGCATCCAGTTGAATCGCGCCGGCGGCGATATGGATCGCCTGCATCGACGAGCCGCAGAAACGGTTGACCGTCGCGCCCGCCACGGTGACCGGCAGTTCGGCCAGCTGCCCGATCAGCCGGGCGACATTCATGCCTTGTTCGCCCTCGGGAAACGCACAGCCCAGAAGCAGATCTTCGATGTCGTGGGGATCGATGCCGGTTTTGGCGATCAATCCCTTAATCACCTGGGCGGCAATGTCGTCGGGCCTGACTCTCGCCAGCAAGCCCTTGTTTGCCGGGGTAAATGGCGACCGGCAATAGCCGGAGATAACCACGTTTTTCATAAACCTGACTCCTGTTACATTCATGAGGTTGCTTTGCGGCCGGGCGAAAACACGGCGGCAAAAAGGGTAGGGCACAGAATGGGTTGATAGGCGCTGCGATTTTCTTCTCGACTTCCTTATTCGGATTCCGCCATCGTGTTCATTTTGTCGTTCGCTAACTCCTGTTTTGTGCTGTTCGACTGATTGCGCGGGCGTTTGTTTCATTCACGCAATGGCGGATGAATTCATCGTTAAGATGCCAGGCGCCGTCGATGTTTTCCATGATCACGCCATGGCGGTCGGACTTCAATATCTTCAACTGTTTATCCGGAGTTTTCAGTTTATTCATCAATTCCGGCGCGCTTTTCACCGAAACGACCGGGTCGTGATCGCCCTGCATCAATAAGACTGGCAGTTTGATCTTGGGCAGGAACTCGTCCATCTGTTGGATCAACAGCCTGAGTTCGTATAGACCTCTGACCGGCACATGCCGGTAATTGACGCGCGGGTGCTCGGAGATATTTTCAAAAAACGGTTTGACGCCTTCATAAGAGGAAACCCAGTCCACGAATTTGTTCGTGCCGTGCAAGAGCGGCACCAGCATGAAGGACGAATTGATGAATTTCAGCGGCACCGCGGCGGCACTGACGCCGAGGATTTCCGGATGATTTTCGGCGGCGAGTTTCAGCGCGAGCGCGCCGCCGGTCGAAAAGCCGGTCACCACGATTTGCCGGCAATGCGCCTTTAGAATCTCAAAGCCCTGCCTGACCGACACGTACCAGTCTTCCCGGCTTTGATCGCGCAATGCATAAGGCGACGAGCCGTGGCCTTTCAGCCTGACGCCCATGACCGTATAGCCCTGCTGCGCGAGGTGATCGCCATAGCCTTTCATTTCGGCCGGGCCGGCGAGCAGGCCATGAATCAGCAATACGCCGATGCCGTTGTCCTCGACCGGTTGCAGAAAAAACGGCGACGGGTCTTCGGAGGCGGTTTCGTGGTCGTTGATGTCATCGTAAATCGGCTTGGTGTAGTTGTGCAGTTCCCATTTCAGATCCATCAGTTCGTCTTCGAATTGCCAGGCGGCGATGGCTTCGGGAGCGATCGTATCGCACTCGTCCAGCGCCTTGATCATCGTCTTGCTGACCGCGGCGATCGGTTCGGCTTCGTTGTGGTAAACTGCGATCAGGTTTTCGAGCCGGATCAGATCGAAATCATGTTCCTCGAGCAGTTTCGGTAAAAATCGGTAATAATCGCGGTCTTCCTCGATCAAATCGGTAGATTTGGCGATTTCGATGAAATGTTCGAAGCTTTTGTTGGTGCCGATTTGCAGATTACTGTAATAATTCGGATTCAAAAGGCTCCGGTGCAGATGAATCGACGTATTTTTCTGTAACGTTTTTACGCCGATATAGAGCGCGTTATAAAAAAACTGCCGCTCGAGCGACCGCATGCCGTTTTCGATGCAATGCATGATCAATGTCGAGGCCAGATGGCTCAGATTGATCGTGACATTTTCGTAGATCTCCTTCATGTACTGGTTGCGTGTTTCATTCGCGCTCTTTTTCAAATACGCCCCGAGCAACTGGTGTTTCCAGTTTTTCGGCCTGCTCGGCATCGCAAAAATATCGTCGAGCGAATCCAGCTCGGGCGCGACTTTTTTTTGCAGCAGGCGTGTGCGCCAGTTCCAGGCTGCCAGCGGATTGACCGTTTCGCCCATCCGGATATCCATGTCGGTATTGCGGAAGATAATATTGCCTTCGACCAAAAGCTCTTCGGTCTGGCGCATCGACAGGCCGTTCGAAAATAATTCGACACTGGTCAGTAACAGGTTTTCGGAAGAGCGGATCGGGTAAAAAGTGATATTGGCAGGGACGATCAGCGTCGGCTTCAGCGCGGAGGTCAAAAGCTGATCGAGGCTGTCGAGTTTCAGTTCTTCCTTCCAGCGCAGCAGCTGCGCGTGATTTTTGTTTTGGTAGGCGGTGCGCACCATGTCCTTGAAAATCTCCACGCCCTGCGCCAATACCGCGGCGCCGGTGTGATGCTTGCGGCGTTCGCCGGTTATTCTGGAATACACGCTGTAATGGCCCTTCACGTCCATTACCCGGTGGTCCTTGACCATGCCGCCTTCCGGAAAGATGATCACCTTGCGCCCGCGCAGAATCTGTGCGGCCAGCAATTGAAACAGACGCGGGTGGTTATGAGGAAACACGCCGACATTGCCCAGATAGCGGGCCAATACATTGTCTTCCTTGAAAAATTCACCGGAGGCGATCGCGCAGCAATAAGCGCCGGACTGTTCGAAGATCAAAAATTGCGGGATGAAGGTTTCGAAACGCGAAAAATGATTGAACAGGAAGATGTCGCCCTTTTCGACCTGTTCATCCGCGTGCAGCTTCATTTTGACGCTGAGCAATTTACGTACTTGATTGAAAATCTTGACCGACCGGTAGTAAAGTCCGGTGTCGATGTCGTTCCAATTTTCGGGGTAGGACGGTTTGCTCATGGCTTTGCACCTTGTTATTCCGGCGGCGACAATTCCAGTAATCGCCGCGATTGGTTCACGACCGGCGCGGGGCCCGAATTATCGTTTTGGCGGCCCAAGTCGTTGCCGCCCTGCGTAACCGGCGGCAATCCTGTGTCAGTGCTGCTGGCGGGGATGGGGGATTGCGGGGCGCTGACCGGATTACCTGTACTTTCGGTATTGCCGGTGAGGAGTTCGTCTATATCGACCTCGTCGTCTTTCTGTTCCGGCGGGTTGCCGTCATAAACCAGATATTCGCGGTTTTGCTGGTAGGCATTTTTGATGAAATCGTAACGGTCGACCGAGGCTTCATCGACAATTTTTTCGGAAGTCAGCAAATCGGCGCGGGTATCGGTGACCTCAATCGCTTTCGCCCCGGTAATCGCCGCACCGACCGCTGCGCTGCTGCCGAACGAGATATAAGTCAGCGGATTCAGCAAGGCATCGCCGAGCAGGCCGAACGCATCGCGCGGCGAGCTCGGCCCCAACAGCGGCAATACCATATAATTGCCGGAAGGCACGCCCCAAAAACCCAGGGTCTGGCCAAAGTCTTCATTGTGTTTGGGCAGGTCAAGCCTGGATGCGACATCGAAAAAACCGCCGACGCCGGCGGTCGTATTGATCAGGAATCGGCTGAGGTCCATGCCGCTTTGCAGCATTTTGAGCTGAAACAAATCATTCAGCGTGACGCCGATATCGGTGATGTTGCCGAAAAAGTTGGTGATCCCTTGATCGACCGGTTCCGGCACATATTTTTGATAACCCTTCGCGACCGGTTTGATCACCGCTTTGTCCAGACCGTCGTTAAAGCCATGAACACTCCGGTTCCAGCCTTCCCACTCATCCTTGGGTTGGGTCGGTTCGGAGGCGCAGCCGCTCAGCAAGCCGCCAATGACTAGATTGCCGAGCAGCACGGAATTCAACATGAATTTGTTTTGAAACATAAATTCTCTATATTGTGCTTATTATTTTTGATGGGTGCATTTTAACTCAGTATAGCGCTTTAGCGGCAATCGAATACGCGTATTGGGCCATTTCAATGCTAAAATTTTTCCCCACACAGGGTTATTTACTGCCGGAGCATCATGGGTCCTCATTATCTCAGTCGTTTTTTCTCACCCCGATCGGTCGCGATTGTCGGCGCCTCGGAGCGCCCGGACAGTGTCGGACACCGGCTATTGCTGAACATGCAGGAGGCGGGGTTCAAAGGTAGCATTTTTCCGGTCAACCTGAAACACGAAACCTTGCTCGGCTATAAGGTTTACCGCGACATCAATTCGATTCCGGAAGATCTCGAACTGGCCGTGATCGCGGTCCCCGCGGCCGCCGTACCGGCCGTCATGCGACAATGCGGAGATAAAGGCGTCAGTTGCGCGATCATCATCAGCGCCGGCTTTGGCGAACTGGGCGCGGAAGGCAAGCGCCTGCAGGATGAGATTTTGGACATTGCGCACCGCTACGGCATCCGGATGATCGGTCCGAATTGCCTCGGCGTGATCCGTCCGAGCGGCCATATTAATGCGACCTTCGGCGAGGGCCCGGTCAAGGACGGCAATCTGGCGCTGTTGTCGCAATCGGGCGCGGTCTGCACCGCGATTCTGGATTGGGCGCAAGCCAACGACATCGGCTTTTCGACGGTCGTGTCGATGGGCGGCGCGGCCGACATCGATTTCGGCGAAGTGCTGGATTATCTGGCGCTGGATACCAAAACCACCGGCATCCTGATGTATGTCGAAGGCGTACGCGACGCGCGCCGCTTTTTAAGCGGCCTTCGAGTCGCGGCGCGTCTGAAGCCGGTGATTCTGATCAAGTCCGGCCGCCATGAAGCGGGCTGCAAGGCCGCGATGTCGCACACCGGCGCGATGGTCGGCGGCGACGATGTGTTCGATGCGGCGATCGAGCGGGCCGGCGTGGTCAGGGTTTACAGCATCGCGGAACTGTTCTCGGCCGCGCGCATCCTGGCCAATAATTATCTGGTCAAACAGGCGCGCCTGGCGATCATCACCAACGCCGGCGGACCCGGCGTGATGAGCACCGACCGCGCCGGCGATGTCGGCGTAATCATGGCCGAACTTAGCCCTGCGAGTCTCGACGCCTTGAATCAGGCGCTGCCGGCACACTGGTCGCACGGCAATCCGATCGACATCCTCGGCGATGCGACCGCCGAGCGCTATCAGAAGGCGCTCGAAGTCTGTTTGCAGGATCCGAATGTGGACGGCGTGCTGGTGATTCTGACGCCGCAGGCGATGACGCATCCGACGCAAATCGCGCACTGCGTGATCGAGGCGGCCAAAACCTGCAGCAAGCCGGTGCTTGCCTCCTGGACCGGCGGTGCGAAGGTCAAGGAGGGCAGGGCTCTGTTTGAAAACAGCCGGGTCGCGCATTTCGACACGCCCGAAGTCGCGGTCGATGCGTTTTCGTTCCTCGCGAAATATCACAACAATCAGATCCTGCTCAAACAGATCCCTTCAGTTTCCGAGGAACTGCGCGCGCCGGATGTGGAAGGCGCGCGCCTGATCATCGAGCGGGTCCTGTCCGAAGGACGGCAGGTGTTGACGACTCAGGAATCGAAGGCGATTTTGGCCGCGTTCCACATTCCGGTCACCCAAACGATCAAGGTCTCCAACGCGAAGGATGCGATGATCGCGGCCGAGTCGATGGGCTTCCCGGTCGTGTTGAAGGTGAACATGGCCGAGTTCAGCCATAAAACCGACATCGGCGGCGTCAGGCTGAACATCCGCAGTGTGCAGGAAGTGTCGCACCTTTATGCCGAAATGGAAGCCGCGATTCGCAAGAAGCATCCGGAAGTCAGCGACATAGTGATGACGGTCGAGCCGATGTACGGTTCGCGCAGCGGGCGCGAATTGATGCTCGGCGTGATTCGCGATCCGGTGTTTGGTCCGGCGATCAGTTTTGGCCTGGGCGGCACCCTGGTTGAAATCTTACGCGACAAGGCGGTCGCGCTGCCGCCGTTGAATGCCTATATGGCCGAGCAAATCATCGCGAAAACGAAGGCTGCAAAATATCTGGGCGCATTCCGGCAATTGCCGCCGGCGCACGGCAAAGCCCTGGTCGAAGTCTTGTTGAATATTTCGGTGATGGTCAGCGAACTGCCGGAAATCCTCGAACTCGACATCAATCCGTTGATCGCGGACGAAAACGGGGTGATGGCCGTCGATGCCCGAATCAAGGCGCAACTCTCGCATCAACTGATGCCGTATGCGCACATGGCGATTCATCCTTATCCGCATGAATGGGTCGAGCATTACCAGCTGGCCAACGGCATGGGCATCACGATCCGGCCGATTCGTCCGGAAGATGGCGATCTGGAAAAAGATTTCGTGCACCGCCTGTCCGGACGCAGCAAATATTTCCGTTTCATGCAGGCGTTGCAGGAACTGACGCCGGAGATGATCGTGCGCTTCACGCAGATCGACTACGACAGAGAAATGGCGTTTATCGCGGTTTCCGCGCAAGACACCCCGTCGAAGGAATACGGCGTCGGCCGCTACATCGTAAATCCGGACGGCCAGTCGGTCGAGTTTGCCTTGGTCGTATCCGATGACTCCCAGTGCCTGGGCATCGGCACCCGCCTGATGAAAACCCTGATGCGCACCGCCAAATTCAAAGGCATTGCGTTTATCGAAGGCGAGGTTTTAACCGTGAACCAGCCGATGCTGTCGTTCGTCAGCAAACTCGGCTTCAGCATCGAAAAAATTCCCGGTGATAACGAAGTCGTGCGCGTGATCAAGGACTTAAGGCAGTAGACGGATTGTAAGGTAGGAAGCTGCCGTCCTCCCTCTCCAAGCGAGGAGAGGGCCGGGGTGAGGTTGATAACAATCAGATTGCTTTGATGATGTGGAGGCCTTTGATGCCTCCACCCACTTTGCTTGTTGGGTTTTACTTCAAAACGACCGAATAGCCCTTGTCAAAAGTCGGAATATGCTGATCCAGCCAGCTTTTGACCATTTGGCCGACTTCTTCGGTGACGTCGGCTTGTCCCGCATGAAACTTTTTCTGTAAATCCGCGCAGATGTTGACCAGCGCATCATGCTCCGCCTTATGCGGGGCAAATCCCGCATAACCTGCCGCCGTCATTTCTTTTTCCTCATGCGCAAAATGATCGACCACATACGCGATCAAATCATCCAGCTGCGAACCCACTGCTGAACGCTCGGCGCCCCCCGTCGCCAGGTCGTACAGTTTGTTCAACTTGCCGAACAAAATTTGGTGTTCTTCGTCAGCAAAACCCACGTTGGTGCCAAATTGGGCAGCTGTCCAGGTAATTAAAGCCATGATACTTCTCCTGTGTTTTTGTTATTATTAACCGCACAAATATTATGGTTTTGTTGAGGGAGAAAAGCAACACATTTTTTATGGTTTTTATCCGGAGGAAGATTATCGCGTAAATTGGTCCGAGACGAATCCTGTTTATTTGCAGGGAAAGTTCGGCAGCGGTTAATTCAGCTTGTTTGTGATTTTTGGCTCCAGCAGGTTGCATAACGTATGTAAATTCAATGGCTTAACTAGGTGATGATCGAAACCCGCCTCCTGCGAACGGGCTAAGTCCTCCGCCCTACCATAGCCGCTTAATGCTATCAGCAGCAGATCGCCTCCGTTGGGCAGGCGCCTGATGCATTGAGCCACTTGATAGCCATTCTCTCCGGGCATTCCGATGTCCAGCAGCACCACATCGGGATGGAATGCGTCGATCAGCGTGATGGCTTGCTCACCAGAATCAGCCATCTTGACCTCGTAGCCATTCAGCTCCAGAAGGAGGGCTGTACTCATCCTTACGTCGGAATCATCGTCCACCACCAGCACCCGCATGCCTGCGTTAGGCGATGGCGTTGGTGTCTCGGAGACAGGAACGGTAGTCGCTTTGACAATCGTCGGTAACCGGATGCTGAAAGTGGAGCCAAGTCCAGCGCCAGGGCTTGATGCCGTTACTTGTCCGCCGTGTAGCTCCACTAGTTGCTTGACCAGAGTAAGACCTATGCCTAATCCACCCTGAGATCGATCCAGGGTACGCATACCCTGTTGGAACAGGTCGAAAATAGTCGGCAATAGTTCCGGCGAGATGCCAGTGCCGTTGTCCCGCACCCGGATCTCAACTTCGGCCCCGAGCCGTTGGGCATTAACCTCGATTTGACCTTTTTCCAGAGAGTATTTGCTAGCATTGTCGAGGAGGTTAAGTAACACTTGAGATAGGCGTACGGAATCACCCTCCAACAGTATCGGTTGTTCAGGCAGGCAAACATCGAGATGTTGTTGTTTGGCCAAGATGAAGCCGCGTGCCGTCTCCAAGACGGCCTTAATCACTTCTACAAGGTCTATCCGTTCTTTCTTCAGTGAAATTTTGCCACGCGCGATACGGGAAACATCCAGTAGATCGTCCACCAGGTGAGTGAGGTGCTTCACTTGCCGCTTAATAATTTCGGTCGCCCAGCTGAGCCGCGGATCTTCCAGATTAAGCCTATCCAAGATATGGGCTGCATTGTTAATGGGGGTCAGCGGGTTTCTCAGTTCGTGAGCCAGCATGGCGAGGAATTCGTCCTTACGTTGGTTAGCCTCGCGCAGGGCGGCTTTGACCTGTTTGCTAGCGGAGATATCACGGCTTACGGTGGCGAAACCCACTGGCTCTCCGGTGCTGTCTTTAATAGTGAACACGTTGTAGAGCATCCAGATTCCGGCGCCGCTCTTGAAATGGCGGAACCTGATTTCCACATCGGCGTGACCCTCGCGTACAACGCGCGGGAAGAATTCACCAAGGATGAAGCGCTGATCTTCGGGGAAGAAAAATTCCTGGACCGGCGTTCGAACAGCCTGCTCCAGGCTGTCGAGGCCGACCAGGCGCATGCCGGCTTCGTTGATGTAGAATGGAATGAAATTCATGTCGGACATGCCGATGAACTCCATGCTGTTGTCGGCCAGCGAAACAAATTTTTGCCGTTCCAGCTCAATGTGCTTGCGTTCGGTAATGTCGCGCAGGGCGATGACGTAGCCGGGTTGGCCGTCCCATTCCAGCGGCGTGGAACGCATTTCTGCCCAGGCGAGTCCGTTGGGACGGATCAGATTAATGTCCTGATAGCTATTTTTATCAGGATTGACTGGAATCGCCAGCGATTGACCGACTATCGGGCTGCGTGCCAGCAGTTTTTCGGCAGCTTGGTTGGCATAGAGCACAACGCCCTGGCTATCTACCACCAAAACGCCGTCGGTGATAGTGCCGAGAATCAGGTCGAGCTTGGAACGATGAGTGGCCATAGTCGATAAGTTTGCTTAAACGATGATGGTTTGTACGCCGACTCCTTTAGCTTCGGTGGTAATGGCGGCGATGACTGAAGGCACTCGCGACAGGTCGCCGAGCAGTTTCAGCACGGGTTCCGGCACATCGCGCACCAGCATCGGCGTCGCAAACACGTCTTTTTCAAGCGCTTTTTCCGGCATGCCCAAGACTTCGACGACATCCAGAACCCAGTGTCCGGGATCGTAAAGTTTGGCGAGCGCAACGGTAATCTGTTCGACCAGTCGGCGGGTTTCGCTGTTCAACGATACCACGTACAGGGTTAGAGCCAGTTTGTGCGGCGTTGCGCGCCGCTCTTCCTGAGGAGGGGCGTTACGGACAATCCGGGCGATATTACGAATTTGGTCGGAAGACAGCGGCTTGCTGGCCAGTTCGAACTCAATCCCTTCCTCATGTATCACTTTCAGTTGGTCCATGTATTCGGTGGCAAAGGCGGTGACGATATAAATGTTCAGCGTTTCGTCAATGGCTTTCAGACGGCGCAAGGTTTCGACGCCATCAATGCCGGGCATGCGCAGGTCGAGAAAAATCAGATCGGGACGTTCGGCGCGGGCCAATTCGATGCCTTGCAAACCGTTCTCGGCTTCGAGAACAGAGAAGTTGTCATCTTCCAGAATCAGCTTGAAAGCACTGCGTACCGCAGGATCGTCGTCTATTACCAGAATTTTTCTTACCATAGCGTGTCTCTTGTGTATTGGGATTTAAATGCTCAAGCACGGGGAAATCTTAGCCGCAAACAGAGCCGCCGTGTGCAAGTCGTGTGTATTGGGGATTTGAATGCTCAAACGTGGGGAAATCGTAGCCGCATACAGCTGCCGTGTGCAAGTCGTATGCATTGGGAGATTTGAATGCTCAAACGTGGGGGAATCGTAATCGCATACAGCAGCCGTGTCCATGTACACTCTCTGCCTGTATATTGCCCCCGACATCCTGAACCAGACGGCGGATAACCGACAAGCCCAGACCGGTACCTTTTCCGGGAGGCTTGGTGGTAAAAAACGGATCGAAAATTTTGGGTTGTACATCTTGCGGGATGCCGGGACCGTTATCGGTTACGCTCAATTCTAACATACCCTCGATAGGGCTAAAGATGATTTTGATTTGTGGTTGCCGGATGTCGGCTAGCGCGTCGCGGGCGTTAAGGATTAGATTGACCAGAATTTGCTGCAGACTGTCGGCGCTACAGCGGATGGCCGGCAGATCGTCGGCGGCATCGACCTCGACAGCTATGCTGTCTTTGGTCAATTCGCCTTCCAGCAGCAACAGAGTTTGCTTGATTATCTCCGCGGGCTTGCAGTTGCCGTTTGGGGTCGACCGGGTGTGGACGAATACCAGCATGTTGCTGACAATCTTCTTGATGCGGTGAATTTGCTGTAGCGCCTGATCGAGAATTTCCTTTGATTTTTCATCCGGACTTCTGCCTGCGGCGAATTCGACAAAATTCATCACTCCCATCAGCGGGTTGTTGATCTCATGCGCCACACCGCCCACCAGCGTCCCCAATGCCGAAAGTTTTTCCATCTGCAGCATGTGTTCCTGGTTTTCTTGGAGTTTTATGTAGGCCAGTCGGGTTTGTTCCAGGAGACGGGCGTTTTCTAAGGAAATCGCAGCCTGGGCGGTCAATAGCTCGGTCATATCGGTTTTTTCGGCAGTAAATACACCGGCAGACAGCCGATTCTCCAGATAGAGCAGGCCGATGAGCTCGTTTTGTTTGATGATCGGCAGGCATAGCACTGAACGCAGCCTGAGCGCCTGCACTTCCGGGGTATTTTGAAACTCGCCTTCGGTCATCGCATCATGCAGTAACACTTTTTTACGCGTGCGCAGCACGTAATTGACGATGGCGCGGCTGATGCTGCTGCGGGTCTGGTTAAGGCTGAGAGACTGACGGTTAATGATATGTTTTTTGCCGACATGGCTTTCGGCCGCGACCAGCAATTCATCCGCCTCCTTGATCAACAGGTAGCCGTGCTGAGCCCCCGAGCTTTCCAGCACGACGCTCATGATTTTTTGCATGAGCCGATTCAGATCGACTTCCGCCGACAAGGCCAGCGCCGATTTCATCAGATAATTGAAGTCAAGATTCGGCAGAGTCGCCGGCGTGTCGTGGGCAACGGTCTTTTCAGCGCGAACTGCATTATCAGGGGCAGTGTAAGGGTGACGTTGCTGCAACAGTGCATTTTTGCGATCGGCGCGGCACGCCCGGTATACGTGCCGTGCCGCACCGTAATACAGTTCGGCATCGCCTAGATTTCCGACTGCCACCACCTCGGCCAATGCTTCATATAAATGACCGGTGAGCAGGACGTAGTTTTGTGCCTGGGCGATCGCGATAGCATCCAAATACAAGGTACGGGCGTCGCGCATTTGGTTTTGAGCGCGGGCGATCTCGGCATGAATAAAGGCCAGAAAGGGTTTCAGCAGCGGTCCAAGACGGGCCCAAGTTTCCAGTTCGGCCAAGAGCGGCGCGATTTCCGCTTCCAGCGCCGGCCAGTCGGCACCCTCCGGCCAACGCAGGCGATTGACGATACGGAAGACATACCAGAGGCGTTTCAGTACGTTATCGGTCAGACCGTGCAGATAGCGTTCCACCGTTTGCAAAGACACGGCCGCCGCCGCGTAATCGCCCAGATAATGCTGAGTGAAACCCAGCAGGGCAAAATAACTGCCGGAAGCGGCGACATAATTGTCGGCTTCCCAGCGTACCAGAGTTTCGGTCATATCCACCGGCTGGTAATCGGGTTTCATCGGTGCCACCCAGCCGGCCAGCACGGCTTCGGCAAGGCCGACCGAAAAAGACAGCTGGTTCTTGCGAGAGAAGTGCAGGCATTCTTCGGCAGCTTCTTCAACCAGACGCAGATTTTTGCCCTGTACCTGCAAATTCCACATCAACGGTCCGTAGGACAGGCCGGCGTTATATAAATCGCCGCAATTCTTGCCGCACTGTATGGCTTTGTGGCAGTAATCGACGATCTCGGCCGGATGACTGCGCGAATGCATATTGCACCAGACAATGCCGTTCATGCCTCGGGTCGCACCGAAGGTATTGGGGTGTTTTGCACAGAGGTCGTGGGCCAGATCCTGGTACAGAAATGCCGGCTCGAACTTGCCCTGCTCGCCGAGGTTGAGGCCCATGATCGAGAACGAATAAATCACGGATTCATCCATGCCGCCCTGCAGGCAATGCAAGGTAGATTGCGCCGCTGACAGATACAGCTGCGGCACCAGTCCGGACATATAGAGGTCGGGGATTAGCTCGCTGTAGAATGCCAGCTCGATCTTGCTTTTGCGGTCCTGGGTAAAAGGCATATGCAAAATAGTCGACCAGACATTTCCTTGCTGTTCGATTTCCGCCATTAAAGACAACATCTGCCGTTTGGCTATCTCGGGTTGTTCGGGAATCGACTTGTCGAAATAGGCAAGGCCGCGGTTGGCGGTAGCGATGGCCTTGTTGAAGTTGCCGAATGAAGACAATGACGTGGTCTGTTCCGCCAGGGCTTCGGCTTTGTCCAGATCGCTGACGGCGTGTTCGATGAGATAATTGAGCAGCACTTCCGATCTTTCGTAACGGCCACACATCAGCTCGGTCTTGGCCAGACGCTGGTAAATGCGAAAAGTCAGATCGTAAGCCTGTTGCCAGCAATCATCCGGCAGATAGTCGTGGGCTTTCTGAAAAAAATCTTTGGCGGCATCGCCGGCTAGGGCATCCAGTGCCTTGTTGCCGGCATGGAAGTTGATATTGACCAGCCGATACGCCAGTTCCTGATCCATGTCCGCCGGACGGCCCAGATTGAGGTGGGCAGCAATGGTAAACAGGTTGTCAAGGGTTTCCAGATGGGTTCCTGCCGGCACCGACTGCAGCAGCCGGTTGCCGATGCGCCAGTGGATCGCAGGCTTGGCTTGGGAGTCGACCTGGCGCAGCACCGCTTCCTGAACCCGGTCGTGGACGAACTGCAGATCGGATTTGTTTTCCAGCAGCATGCCCAGGTTCAGTACCGGCTTCAAATCTTCAAACAGTTGTTCGATGCGGATATCCAGCACCAGCGCCACATCTTCGACACGGAAACGGTTGCCCATGCAGGCGCAGTGATCGAGGATATGCAGGGTTTTGAAGGGCAGCTTGCCCACCTTGGAACTGAACAATTCCACCACCGAGGTCGGCATCTGCGTGTCGCGAATCCGCTTGATGTCCCAGTGCCAGTGATGTTCGTCGTCGGTATTCAGCAATTCCTCGTTATACAGCCAGGCCAGGCTTTCGCTGACGAACAGCGGGTTGCCTTCGGTGAGATGGGCGATAAATTCTGCCAGATTGGCCGTGGCCTCCAGCGAGGAATCGAGGATGTAGGCCACCATCTCGTGACAGTCGGCGTCGGTCAGGGCCTCTACGCGAACTTCCGCGAACGGGCTGTCGGTTTCCTGAATCCTGCGGATCAGCTTACTGAGCGGATGGCTGTTGTCGACTTCATTATGCCGATAGGCGCCCATGAAAAACAGGAAGGGATGCTCATGATGGTTGTCGAACAGATTTTGCAGAAAATCGAAGGTTGCGCTGTCGCACCATTGCAGGTCATCGATAAACAGCACCAGCGGATTGTCCTCGCTGGCCAGACAGGCCAGAAATCGGCCGAACAAGTTATTAAAACGGTTGCGGGCTTCCACCGGCGGCAGATGCGGCACTTCCGGCTGGCGGCCGATGATGAATTCCAGTTCCGGCAACACATCGATGATGACGCTGCCGTTGTTTTCCACGACGTCGAGTATTTTGGCCCGCCACTGCTGAACCTGACTATCGCTTTCGGTCAAAAAGATGCAGATCAGATTGCGCAGGGCCTGAATCAGAGAACTGTAGGGGATGTTTTTCTGGTATTGGTCGAATTTGCCGGAGGTGAAGTAGCCGCGATTTTTGACGAGGGGTTTTTGCAACTCTTGAATGAGCCGGGTTTTGCCGATGCCGGACAGACCGGAAATAAATACCGAGCGAAATTTGCCGCTGATGACCTCATTGTATTGTTGTTGTATCAGCTGGCTTTCGGCCTGACGGCCCACCATTTTCGAAATAAAGATGACCCGGCGGCTACGATCGTGCTGACCGACTGTAAATGCCGATACGCTGCCCGTGTCGGCGTATTCTTGCCGGCATCGGGTCAAGTCAGCCAGCAACCCCGCCGTGCTCTGATAACGCTTCTCCGGCTGCTTGACGGTGAGTTTGGCAATAATATCGGCCAAGGCTTGGGGAATCTGCGGCTTGAGCTGATTGACTTTAGGCGTTTCCTCGGCCAGGTGCGAGTGAATCAGTTCCAGCGGATCGTTGGAAAAAAACGGTAGCCGGCCGGTCAGTAATTCATAGAATACTATCCCTAATGAATACAAATCGGTGGAAAAATCGACTCTATAGTTGATGCGGCCAGTCTGTTCCGGGGAGGTGTAGGCCAAGGTATGGCGTACAAATTCCGGGTCGTAGATAAAATGGCTGACATCACGAATGTCGAGCGGGGTGATGAAATCGGTCAGCCGCAGGGTCAGTGTCCCCGGTTGTAGCAGAATGTTGTGGGGCTTGATGCCGCCGTGGGTAATGCCGGCATCGTGTACCGCTTGCAGCGTATCGGCCAGTGTGCAGGCCAGCGTAAAAAAATCGTTGAGATCGAGTTTGTCTTGCTGTTTCGTCCAACAGTTCAGCGGTTGTCCGGCAAACCAGGGCTGAACGATAAAGTGCTGGTCGCCATAGGACTCCAGGGCGATCGGAGTAGAAACCCGCGGATCGTGCAGCACTTTTAGGCGTTCAATTTTCTGGCGCAGATGTCGGGACTGGTCGTCCCAGCTTGACAGCAGTTTCAGCAGTTTGATGATCAACGGTTGGTCAGGGACGTGTTTGTGGTAACCCTTGAATACCACGGCCTGCAAGCTTTCTCCCAGTTTTTCGGTAACGATGAATTTGCCCAGTTTAGGCGCGCCCTGCAGTTGATTTTCTTTTGTTGTGATATCAATCAATTGAGATGTGCTCTGTCGAACGTAGGCTGATGCCGGGCATGGTAAAGTAAATTTCAGGCCAAAACCAGAGGATTTGCGAGGAGGTCTTAATAAGGAATGAGATTAAACAAACGTCAGAAATGTTTCATAGGCTTTGCGAAGTAGCGATCCGGCGGACGCCGGATTCAATTGCGTCAATAATATCATTGCATTCAATGATATTTTTCTCATTCGCCAAAATAAAGTCAGCCAACGCCGTAATTGCGAGCCAATTCGGCCGCTCACTGACAAAATTGAATGCCGCCAGAAATAACTCAGTCATTTTCCTTGCCCTCAATTCATCACTGTCGATAAAGCACTCAAGATACTCGTTGACAATCTCCAAATCGGATGAGCCGCCATAATACTGCAGGGCATTGACATGCACCAGTTCCGGGGTAATGGGTTCGTTGTCACGCAGTGCGACATATCTCGCTTCGGCTAAAGGCCCAGCGAGTAGATTGATGATATCGGCTTCGAAGGCATGTTGATAAGTATGCTTTTGTGCAGGTGAAAAATCTTTGGTGGCCTCATCAAGCGATGAGGGTAGGGTATGAATTAAGCGACCGCCTTCTACTCTAGCGATGTAGTGATCAGAGGGTTTGCCTAAAAATTCGGATGCTTTAACTCCATTGTTCAACGGATTGATAAAAATCTGAAAACAAACCGGCGGCAGTCCTTTTTGTTGGTTGCCAAGATAAATAGCGGCTGCATGTCCTGCTTCATGGACAGCTATTTTCCTGCTAACTTCTTGAGAGGCTAGCTTGGTGGTATTTTTTAAATTGTGGTCACGGTTCATCGAGTATCAAATTAATAAAGTATACGGCTGAAACAGCTCCCTGTATTATCAAAGGGAAAGATAAAGCAAGGTAAGTAATGAGTGATGTTTCAGAGCAAAATAAGGAGTCGGATAAAGTCTTGCGAATTAACTAATCCCTGGCGCGGTCTTGTTACTCAATGACTGAAGGTGTACAGGTATATTAAACTCTTCAGAATTTTAAGTTGCTGGCTTTAAGCCGCAACCGCTTTGCATAGCTTTTGCGGCTTTAGCAGATGTAGCCTTTGCGAATCGGCTTTCTTCACTTCCAGTGGGGTAACGTTTAAAGTGGCAACAGACGATATCTCGGCTGATCTTGTCAAAACGAGTTCCCTCTCCTTATGCATCCACGCGAGGGCTTCTTGCGCCTCCTTGCGTAATTTGAACGGTCCATGAAATGCAGCGTGATCGTTAAATCGCCTTGCCCGAATGTGTTCCGGCCAGTTGACGACATAATAGCCGGGCGCCAAGGCCTGACCATGGCTGGTGCAATACTTTCGCTGATAAGACTCCGCATCGACGAGCCAGAAATCACGTATCACTGCGACAGTCTCGAAAATATCATAATCCGCATCCATTGAGTAGTTCCCCTTGTAATAGAATGAATAAAAACCGGATGTAACCTATACAGGATGATCCACATCACAGGAAAAGCAACTCGAGGCATCCCCCTACCTAGCTAAGAAGTGTATTCGATTTTAACGATCAGCCAGCTCCTTTTTTGGGCACGGTTGGGGCGAGTGAGCTTCGCCATTGGGGTAAATTAAAACGTATATCAGTGAAAGATGAAATACGTGCGTGCGCGTACGTAGGATCACGTATTCAATACCAGCAAAGGGAATAGGGTTCATTCCTACATTGGCCGGTACACATACAAGTGGATGGGTCAGGTTGGAAAATTGCTGGCTTCGCACAGGCGAGCCAGTTCCAGGGGATTCGTTGTGCCTGTTTTTTTTAAGATCCGTGCACGGTGAATTTCGACGGTACGATAGCTGATGCCGAGTTGACGGGCGATTTCCTTATTGGAATGGCCCGCCACAACCCAAGACATGATTTCCATTTCGCGTGAGGTAAGACCGTATAGGCGCATACAGAGAGCTTGTTCCGCCAGAGTCTGTTCGGATATTTGTGTTTCGTGCTGCAGCACTGCCTGTATCCGTTCGATCAACAGGTTCCTTGGCACCGGCTTCGTCAGAAAATCGACCGCTCCGGCCTTGATTGCGCGGACCGTCATGGGTATATCGCCATAAGCGGTGAAGAAAATAATCGGCAAATGTATCTTGCGGCGGATGAGTTCGGCTTGCAATTCGTGACCGTTCAAGCCCGGCAAGTTGAAGTCGAGCAGCAGGCAGCCGGGATTGCCCGGGCAATAGTTTTGCAGAAAGTCCTCGGCGCTCTCGTTCAGTTCCCCTCTTTGAAAAAGAGGGGCTAGGGGAGATTTTTTAAATAAATCCCCCTCTATCCCCCTTTTTCAAAGGGGGAGGTGAACACTTACTCCTCGGCGCTCTCGAAAGTCTGGTAAGCAAAACCTGCGGTTTCCATAACCAGCCCAAGACTATGGCGTATTACATATTCGTCATCGACAATAAAAACACAGAATTGAGTGCTCATATCACGAAGGGTAAGGTAAAGTGGACACTGATGCCGTTACCGGCGTTTTGTTCAGCCCACATTTTTCCTCCGTGAGCTTCGATCAAGGCGTGGCTGATAGCAAGGTCCATGCCTAAACCTTGGGGTTTGATCGTGTAGAAGGGTTGGAACATGGTTTTCAAGGTGGCGATGTCCGTCACACATTTTCCGCCGTCGCGCACCGTCACCTGCACCATGGCCGGCGTGTCATCGGTGCTACGCGTTGTTAGGGTGATCGTTCCGGCGCTTAATCCACTTTCTTGCATGGACTCCAGACCGTTGCGCAACAAGTTGACCAGCACCATTTCGATTTGCAGACTATTGGCTCTGATCGGCGGCAAGGCCGCGGCGAGATTCAGTTCTATGCTAAAAGCCCCTAAATGTCCGTCCGCCTTGACTAGCTCGAGTGCTTCCTGGGCCAAATGATTGATATCTATCGACTCACTGAGGGTCTCGTCTTTATGCAATACCGTCATTAATTGCCGTATAACGCCCCCGGCACGCTGCGCTTGCTGGGCGCAAATTTCCATAAGAGGAGAGAGCTTTTCCGGATTCTGGTTGCCGGATCGCAGCATATGTAATGCCACTTCGGAATAAGATGAGATCGCAGCCAGTGGCTGGTGCAGTTCGTGAGCTATGGCTGCCGCCGTCTGGGTGACAACACATAAGCGGACGGATTGCTCCATCTTATCGCGCCGATCTCTCAATTCCTTTTGCTTCTTGTAGTCGGTAATGTCTAAATTTATTCCCAGCATACGATAAGGACGGTTATTGGGGTCACGCAACAATCCGCCACGAGAGTGAATCCAGCGGTACAAGCCATCTTTGTGACGCAGGCGGAATTCCAACTCGAAGACCGGCAGAAGGCCGGCGATATAGTTCTCTGTTGCCGCCAAGACCAATGCCCGGTCGTCGGGATGCAAGCGGGATTCCCATTCTTCCCAGCGGTTGAGCAATTCGTCCTCATCAAAGCCGATTTGCCGCTTCCATTCAGGCGATAAGTAGACGGTGCCCGTATTCAGATCCCAATCCCAATAACCCGCTTTCACCTCTTCGACGACAAGCGTGAGCCGCTTCTGGGCAGTGCGCAATTCTTCCTCGGCTATTCGGCGTGCCGTGATATCCTCGCAGGAAATAATAATGCCGCCGATCTTTCCTTCCTGGTTTGTCCAGGGATAAGCCGCCCAACGCAACCAATGCCGGCTTCCGTCTGCTTGGATCCATAAGTCGTCGTCGTTTTTCAGAAACTCCCCGGCTTGTGCTTTAACATGAATCTCTCTCCACTCGGCGGAGATATCCGGATTAACCCAATAATGGTTATGCCCTGTCAGATCATCGTACCCCCGTCCAAACTCTTCGATCCAGCGTCGGCTGGTGACCAGATAATTCATCTCACGGTCGAACATCGCAATGCTGAGTGGTGCCTGCTCGATGAAAGTCCGAAGCTGAGCCTGGCTCTTCGTTAACGAGTCTTCGAATCGTTTCAGCTCCGTAACATCCCGCAGGATGGCGGTAAACGATTTCTCGCCATTTATCTCGCACTGGGAAATGGTCGCCTCGACAGGGAACTCTTTGCCATTGGCGCGCAGGCCCGAAATAGAAGCCGACTCGCCCATTTTACGGCTGGTGACGCCGAAACTCCCGAAAGCGCGAATATGCGCGTCATGGGCGGGGCGAAAGCGTTCGGGAATAAATCGTTCGATAGATTCCCCGATGGCTTCCTCCGCCGTACAACCGAACATTTTTTCCGCCGCCGCGTTGAATAGAGTCATACGTTGATCGGCATCGATAGTGATAATCGCATCTAAAGCCGACTCGACAATCCCGGCATAGCGCTGCCGGCTTTCCTGTAGCGCCGCAGTTGACCTCCGATGGAAGTTGGTTGTGACGATCATAACGGCAGACACAAAGCAAAAGCCTGCGTTTAAAATAAAAACAGCGTAAGGCCCAATCCTGGCCGGAAACAAAACAAGCGCATTAACTGCAATCAAGGATAAAGCCATCGCGAGAATACCCGGATTCAGTCCTAGCCAGAAAGCGGTCTGGATAATCGCGAAAAAAAATAACAAGAATGCTGCCCGTTCGCCGATCACCGGAATAGTGTGGGTCGCCATAGCGGCGATCGCGACTGCCAGCACTGCCAATCCGTAGCGCAACAAATAAGGTTGCTCGTCAAAATAAAGGATAATCGATTGAGTTTTGAATCGCGTAAAGTTCATCCGCTATTGCCGTCAATGCTTAAAATGTTCCAAAGAAATCATGAAATATAAGCAATATGATAAAAGATTCAACTATTAATTCCGCAATGCAAGATAAAACAGAATGGTTAATCCGATACGGTCATTGGATTGATGTTAAGTGGTGTGGAACCGCTTTTCCGAAATCGCTAGTACCGTAGATGTGGTGATGTTCGTCTGGACTTTGAGAGTTCCTCGGAGATTCGAGGAAGCCACTAAAATGGGATATGGACAGCCTGCGCAAAACTGTCCATAAAGTTGAAAGTTATAGGGGCAGTCCATTCTAAGACAACAGCCCTTATTTTGCGGCCTACAGACGTCCGCAGGGTGTCCATATCACCCGTGTCGTCGAAGAAGACTCCGGCTTCAGCCGAGCGCTTTCAAGCCCAAGACGTCCTGCATGTCATATAGGCCGTTCGGTATGTCCTTCAGCCACAACGCCGCGCGCACCGCGCCGTTCGCAAAGGTCATCCGGCTGGTCGCCTTGTGGGTGATTTCGACGCGTTCGCCGTCGTCCGCAAACATCACGGTATGATCGCCGACGATGTCGCCGGCGCGAATCGTCGAAAAACCGATCGTTTTGCGGTCGCGTGCGCCGGTGTGGCCTTCGCGGCCGTAGATCGCGCAGTCTTTCAGGTCGCGGTCCAGCGTCGCCGCGATCACTTCGCCCATTCTGAGCGCGGTGCCGGATGGCGCATCGACCTTGTGGCGGTGATGCGCTTCGATGATTTCGATGTCACTGTCGTCGCCCATCACGCGGGCGGTCATTTCGAGCAGTTTCAGCGACAGGTTAACGCCGACGCTCATGTTCGGTGACAATACGATCGCGACATCCCGGGCGGCTTGCTCGATCGTCCGTTTTTGTTCCGGCGTGTAGCCGGTCGTGCCGATCACGATCTTTTTACCGGCCGCCCGGCATTGTTCGATCAGCGTCATCGAAGTGTCGGGACGAGTAAAATCGATCAGTACGTCGAATTTATCGAGCACCGCCGACAGATCGTCGACCACCTGCACGCCGATCGTTCCCAGCCCCGCCAATTCGCCCGCATCCTTGCCGACCGCAAGACTGCCGAGGCGCGATACCGCGGCGGTAAATTCCGCATGGCTTGCCGCATCGGCCGCCCTGACCAAACAAGATCCCATGCGGCCGGAGACGCCCGCTACTGCAATTCGAAGCATTGTGCTCATCCTGTCAATTTATCGAAAAAACTTTTCACGCCGTCGATGAACGAATGCTCCTGCGGACTGTGATGCTTGCCGCCGCCCATCAGCGATTCATTCAACTGCGCGATCAGCTCTTTTTGTTCCTTGGTCAGATGCACCGGCGTTTCGACCTGCACCCGGCACAACAAATCGCCGACCGGGCCGCCGCGCACCGGCTTCACGCCTTTGCCGCGCAGGCGGAACATCTTGCCGGTTTGGGTTTCGGCCGGAATTTTCAGACTGACCTTGCCGTCCAGGGTCGGCACTTCCAGGTCGCCGCCGAGACAGGCGGTCGGGAAACTGATCGGCACTTCGCAAAACAGATTCGCGCCGTCGCGGGTAAAGATCGAATGCTCCTTTACCTGAATCTGCACATACAGATCGCCCGGAGGCCCGCCCAGTTCGCCGGCTTCGCCTTCGCCGGACAGCCGAATGCGGTCGCCGGTATCAACACCGGCCGGAATCTTGGCCGACAACGTTTTGGTATCCTGCACGCGGCCCTGGCCGTAGCATTTGCCGCATGGGTCCTTGATCTGCTTGCCGGTGCCGCGGCAGGTCGGACAGGCTTGCTGCACCGCAAAGAAGCCTTGCTGCATCCGGACCTGGCCGTGACCATGACAGGTCGAACAGATCACCGGCGAAGAGCCTTTCTTCGCGCCGCTGCCGGAGCATTCGCCGCAGGTCGTCAGCACCTGGACGCGAATCTTCGCTTCGGTGCCGGCGACCGCTTCCTCGAGCGTCAGCTCCAGATTGTAGCGCAGGTCGGAACCGCGCTGCGCGCCGCCGCGCTGGCGGCCGCCTCCGCCGAAAATATCGCCGAACATGTCGCCGAATACGTCGCTGAAACTGTCCGCGCCGAAGCCGCCGTGGCGGCCGCCGCCCATCGACGAATCGACGCCGGCATGGCCGAACTGGTCATACGCGGCGCGTTTCTTCGCATCGGACAGGATCTCGTAGGCTTCCTTGATCTGCTTGAATTTGGCTTCGGCCTGTTCGGGATTATCCTTGTTACGGTCAGGATGATACTTCATCGCCATCTTGCGATAGCTTTTCTTGATTTCTTCATCGCTGGCGTTTTTGTCCACACCGAGAAGCTTGTAATAATCTTCTTTTGCCATGTGTTGTTATTAAGTGGCTTTAAACAAAATTGCAGGAACCGGCAAATACCGGGTTCCTGCAAAAATTAATGACGCTGGCAAGGGGATAAGCGCTAACGCTCATCCCCCTACACTATTGTCAACCGTTAGCCTTTCTTGTCGTCCTTGACTTCTTCAAATTCGGCATCGACCACACCGTCATCGGCATGGCTTGAGGCGGAATGCGCACCGGCTTGCTCGCCGCCTTCGGACGCCGACTTTTGCGCATACACGCGTTCGGCCATCTTGCCCGAAAGTTCGGTCAGGTCGTTGGTCTTGCTTTCGATTTCGGACTTGCTATCGCCTTTGCAAGCTTGTTTCAGTGCTTCGATCGCTTTTTCGATCGCGGCTTTTTCGTCGCCGCCGACCTGATCGCCCAGTTCCTTGATCGACTTTTCGGTCGCATGGATCAGGCCGTCCGCATGGTTGCGCGCGCCGACCAGTTCGGTCAGTTTGCGATCTTCTTCCGCATGTGCTTCGGCGTCCTTGATCATGCGGTCGACTTCGGCGTCGGACAGACCGCTGGAAGCCTTGATAACGATCGATTGCTTCTTGCCGGTCGCCTTGTCTTTCGCCGATACGTTCAGGATACCGTTCGCATCGATGTCGAACGACACTTCGATTTGCGGAATGCCGCGCGGCGCAGGCGGAATGTCGCTCAGGTCGAAACGGCCCAGCGATTTGTTCGCGGCAGCGACTTCACGCTCGCCCTGCAACACATGCACGGTGACCGCGGTTTGGCTGTCGTCGGCGGTCGAGAACACCTGCGACGCATTGGTCGGAATCGTGGTGTTCTTCTCGATCAGCTTGGTCATCACGCCGCCCAGGGTTTCGATGCCCAGGGACAATGGAATTACGTCGAGCAGCAGCACGTCCTTGACTTCGCCGCCGAGAACGCCGGCCTGGATCGCCGCGCCGAGCGCGACCGCTTCGTCAGGGTTCACGTCTTTACGCGGTTCCTTGCCGAAAATGGCTTTGACCATGTCCTGCACCTTCGGCATCCGGGTTTGGCCGCCGACCAGAATCACGTCGTCGATCTCGGAGGCTTTCAAACCGGCGTCTTTTAGCGCAACTTCGCAGGGGCCTTTGGTGCGATTGATCAATTCCTCGACCAGTGACTCCAGTTTCGCGCGGGTCAGTTTAACGTTCAAGTGTTTCGGACCGCTCGCATCGGCCGTAATGTACGGCAGGTTCACGTCGGTTTGCTGGGCTGAAGACAGCTCGATCTTGGCTTTTTCGGCCGCTTCTTTCAGACGTTGCAGCGCCAGCGGGTCGTTATGCGCATCGACGCCGCTTTCCTTTTTGAATTCGGACGCCAGATATTCGATGATGCGCGCGTCGAAGTCTTCGCCGCCGAGGAAGGTGTCGCCGTTGGTCGACAACACTTCGAACTGGTGCTCGCCTTCGATTTCGGCGATTTCGATGATCGAGATATCGAAGGTACCGCCGCCGAGGTCATAGACCGCGATCTTGGTGTCGCCTTTCGGCTTGTCCATGCCGAAAGCCAGCGCCGATGCGGTCGGCTCGTTGATGATCCGCTTGACTTCGAGGCCCGCGATACGGCCGGCGTCCTTGGTCGCCTGACGTTGGGAGTCGTTGAAGTAAGCCGGCACGGTGATCACCGCTTCTTTGACTTCTTCGCCCAAATAGGCTTCGGCGTCTTTTTTCAGCTTCATCAATACGCGGGCGGAGATTTCCGGCGCCGCCATTTTCTTGCCGTGCACTTCGACCCAGGCGTCGCCGTTTTCGGCTTCGGCGATCTTATACGGCACCATCTTGATGTCTTTTTGTACGACATCGTCCTTGAAACGGCGGCCGATCAGACGTTTGATCGCGAACAGGGTATTCTTCGGATTGGTGACCGCCTGCCGTTTGGCCGATTGGCCGACCAAGACTTCGTCGTCACTGGTGAACGCGATGATCGACGGCGTGGTGCGCGCGCCTTCGCTGTTTTCGATCACTTTCGCGACGCCGTTTTCGAGGACCGCGACGCAAGAGTTGGTCGTGCCTAAATCTATGCCGATAATTTTAGCCATTGAATGCTCCAGACTTGAATTTGTTTATTAGGGTTGAATTTGTTTTGGTATATGGGGCCTGTTTATTCGAGTTCAAGCCTGTTCGTCGATAATCGGGGGCGTTGTTTCCGGTTTTTGCGGCGCTTTTGCGACCACCACCATTGCCGGCCGCAGCAGGCGTCCGTTCAAGCTATAGCCTTTTTGGAAGACGTTCACGACCGAATTCGGCGCGGCGCCTTCGATTTCCTGTACCATCATCGCCTGATGCTGTTCGGCGTTGAAAGGCTGGCCGAGCGGGTCGATCGCTTCGATGTGGAATTTGTCGAATGCCGCTTCGAACTGCTTCAAGGTCAGTTCGCTGCCTTCGCGGAATTTTTGCACTTCCGGGCTGTCGCCGGTCGCAGCTTGAAGGCCCAACACTAGGCTGTCCAGCACCGGCAACAGGGCTTTCGCGAAATTTTCCAGCGCAAATTTGTGCGCGCTTTCGAGGTCGCGCTGCGTTCTTTTACGCAGGTTATCCATTTCGGCGACCGTTCTGACCGCCTTGTCCCAGTTTTCCTGCGCCTTCTTCTCGGCCTCGGCCAGTTTGGCCTGCAAGGCTTCTACCGTCGGCTCCTTTTCGGCCAGTTCGAGGTCCGGCGCTTCGGTTTCCGGCGCAGCCTGATTTTCGGTGTTTTCCGTCGCCTCGGTCTGTACCTGGGCTTCGGTGTTTTCCTGATCTTTACTCATGCAAAAAATTTCCTGAAAAAATAATTAGTCTCGCGCATGCTTGCGCACCCAAAATCATCATGGTTGTTATGATGGGGATGCGGATTTCGGATTCAAGGCGGCGCCCAACAATTTTGCGGTCACATCGACATACGGAATGATTTTTTCATACGCCATCCGGGTCGGCCCGATCACGCCCAGCACGCCGACCACTTCATCGCTGACCGAATAGGACGAAGTGACCAGGCTGCAATGATCGAAGGCCTGATAGCCGGATTCCTCGCCGATGAAGATCTGCACGCCGTCGGCCTTCATGCATTGATCGAGCAGATGGATCACGCCCTGTTTCTGGCTGAACGCCTCGAACAGGGTGCGGAGGCGGTCGCGGTCGGACAATTCGGAAAATCCCATCAGATTGGTTTCGCCGCTCAGCACGAAATCTTCTTTCTTGTCGTCCGGTTCGAATGCCAGTTGCGCCATCCGGATCGCATCGAGCATCAGTTGATTCATCTGTTCGCGGTCGTCCTGCAATTCTTGCAGCACCGCATCGCGTACCGACGAGAGGCTCCGTCCCGAATAGATCGAATTCAGATAATTGGCCGCCTGCTGCAATTCGGCGGGGCTGAACAGGCGCGAGGTATGAATGATCTTGTTATGCACTTCCTGTTCATTGGTCACGAAAATCACCAGCACGCGCGAATGCGACAACGGCAGGAATTCGATATGGCGCAGGAACAATATTTCACGCTTCGGCAGAGTCACGACGCCGGCCATCTGGGTCAGTTCGGAGAGCAGCCGCGAAGCCGTGCCGAGCGCCTGGCTCTGATCGCCGATCGCGGACAGGCTTTCCTGCAGGCGGTTCACTTCGCGCAGTTCGAGCGGCTTGACCGTCAACAAGCTGTCGACGAACAACCGGTAACCGCTGACCGTCGGCACCCGGCCCGCGGACGTATGCGGCGAATGGATCAGACCCAGGTCTTCGAGATCGGCCATCACGTTGCGAATCGTGGCCGGGCTCAGCTTCAAATCGGAATCTTTCGACAGCACGCGCGACCCGACCGGCTGCCCGTCGCTGATATAACGCTCGATCAGCGTCTTCAATAACTGCAGCGAGCGTTCATTTAATAGATGCGGATGACTCACACTAACCCCTAACGGAAATCGATTTTTAGCACTCTAGCGAGGTGAGTGCCAACAGAGCAAATTAGCAGCTAGAGCGTATATTGTCAACCGGGATATTCAGGGCTGACCCTGAAAAAAACCATGGGACTGTGGCGCGAGTTTTCGGCATCGTATTGCGCTGGGCGGTGCCTGCGCAATACGATGCCGAGGGGGGGATTTAGCCGAAAAAGATCGCCGCGCTGATCAATGCCGCGCTGACGAAGATCATCCACTGCGTCGATTGATGATGGGCTTCCATCTGCTTGCGCAGTTCTGCCAGTTCGCGTGTCTGCGCCTCGCTGGACTGTTTCGCGTAGGCGGCATTGTCGAGCGCCTTGTACAGCAGCGTCGGCACTTCGGGAAGTTGCTGGGCGAGTTCCGGAAAGTGCGCGAAGAGTTGGTTCAATTTGGCCTTCGGGCCCATCCTTTCCTGAAACCATTTTTCGAGGAAGGGCTTTGCGGTCTGCCATAAATCCAGTTCCGGATAGAGCTGCCGGCCTAGGCCTTCGATATTCAGCAAGGTTTTCTGCAAGAGCACCAGCTGCGGCTGCACATGCATGTCGAAGCGGCGCGCGGTCTGGAACAGGCGCAGCAATAACTGGCCGAACGAGATGTCGCGCAGCGGTTTTTCGAAGATCGGTTCGCAGACGCCGCGGATCGCCGATTCGAATTCCTCGATCCGGGTCGAACTCGGCACCCAGCCCGATTCGACGTGCATTCTCGCGACCTTGCGGTAATCGCGATTGAAAAACGCCAGGAAGTTTTCGGCCAGATAATGCTGGTCGGACAATGACAAGGAACCTACGATGCCGAAATCGACCGCGATATATTTGGCTGGCAGGTCGACGAAAATATTGCCGGGATGCATGTCCGCATGGAAAAAATTGTCCCGGAATACCTGGGTGAAGAAAATCTCGACACCGCGCTCGGCCAGCAATTTGAAATCGGCGCCGCCGGCGCGCAATTGTTCGATCTCGCCGACCGGAATGCCCTGAATCCTTTCCATCACCATCACCTTCTGCCGAGACAGCGGCCAATGGATTTCGGGGACATAGATGATGTCGGAGTTTTCGAAGTTGCGCCGCAGTTTGGCCGCGTTCGCCGCTTCCCGGACCAGATCGAGTTCGTCGAGCGTGGTTTTTTCGAATTCGGCGACCACTTCGAGCGGCCGCAGGCGGCGCGCATCGGACCAGAAGCGCTCGGCAAAGCGGGCCAGTTCATAGAGCAGCGCAATATCGGAATGAATACGGTCTTCGATGTCGGGCCTGAGCACCTTGACCACGACGTCTTCGCCGGTATGCAGTTTTGCGGTATGCACCTGCGCAACCGAGGCCGAAGCCAAAGGCGATGGATCGAAGTCGACGAACGCCGCGTCGATCGGCATGCCCAGTTCTGATTCGATGATCCGCCGGGCGACCTCGTTCGGGAACGGCGGCACCCGGTCCTGCAGTTTGACCAGTTCGTCGGCGATATCGTCCGGCAACAGGTCTTTGCGGGTGGACAGCGCCTGGCCGAATTTGACATAGATCGGCCCCAGGTCTTCGAGCGTCTTGCGGATGCGCACGCCGCGCGGCTCATTGCGCCTTCTGAGCCAATAATAGGGCGACAGCGCGGCCAGAAAGCGGATCGGACGGAACAGGTGCGTTTTCAGCACGATTTCATCGAGGCCGTGAAACACCAGGACCCAATTAATATGGATCAAGCGGAATATGATTCTAGGATTGATCACGTTGGCTTAGTCGCGGGCAGGTGAGGGCGCAGGCACGGCATCATTCGCTTTGCGCAAGAGGTTTACGGGTGAGTGCGTCTTCGAGGCGTTCGATCCGGCTGTTCAGGCGGTCGAAATCGGTGCGCAGTTCGTCGACATGGCGGTAAAAAATATCGGCTTCGGGACCTGCGGGCAGGTCGCGCGTTTCTTCCTGCAGAAACTCGCTCAAATTCAGTTCAAAAGTCCTGAGCGATTGCCGCGTCCAGCGCGAGCCTGCGCGGAAGAGATTGCCGATTTGATGCGCGATCACGTCGCCGGTGACCTGCGACAGCTTTTCTTCGAGATCGATGTTCAGTTTGTCGAACAGCGCCTGGAATTTGCGCCCGGTCGTCATGTCGCCCTCGATCTTGACCTCGCCCGAAAACACCGAACGCATCGGCTTGGCACTGATTCCCATCAGGCCCAGGGACCAGAGCGAGCCTGAGATCCGGGTGTCGGGCTCGCCGGGGTAGGCGTCCAGCACCTGAACCGCATCGTGCGTCGGGCACAAATAAAGGGTTTCGCCGAACGGTTCGACGGTCAGTTCGATCACCTTGCCGGCGATCGGCGCCAGCAATTCGCCGACGTCCAGGTCCAGCCTGATATAGCGGTTCAGCGCGCTTTCGAGCGCGACGGTCAACAACGGTTTGAGCGCCATGTCAGATCTTGTAGCCGCGATGCACCGCGACGATGCCTTGCGTCATGTTGTAAAACTCGCAGCGTTCGAAGCCGGCGTTTTCCATCATCGCCTTCAGTTCGCTCTGCTTCGGGTGCATCCTTATCGATTCGGCCAGATAGCGGTAGCTGTCTTCGTCCTTGGCGACGAATTTGCCGATTTTCGGCAGCAGCTTGAACGAATAGAAATCGTAAACCTTTTCGGTGACCGGGTCGATCGGATGCGAAAATTCGAGCACGAGGCAGCGTCCGCCCGGTTTCAGTACGCGATGCATCGAGCGCAAAGCGGCATCCTTGTCGGTTACGTTGCGGAGGCCGAAGCCGATGATCACGCAGTCGAAGGTGTTGTCCGCGAACGGCAGGCATTCGGCATTCACCTGGGAATATTCGATATTGCCGGTCAGGCCGCGGTCGATCAGTCGGTTGCGACCGGTGCGCAGCATTTCCGAATTGATGTCGGCGAGCACGCACAGTCCGTCCTTGCCGACGCGTTTTTCGAGCAGCGTCGTCAAATCGCCGGTACCGCCGGCCAGATCGAGCACTTTCTCGCCGCTGCGGACATTGCAAAGCTGGATCGCAATCCGTTTCCAGATGCGATGAATGCCGAGCGACATTAAGTCGTTCATGATGTCGTACTTTTCGGCGACCGAGTCGAAAACGCCGCGCACCAGATTGACCTTGTCTTCGGTGGCGACTTGCTTGAAGCCGAAATGGGTCGTTTTGTGATGAGTCATATTTTATTGTAAATGTTCGGGGTCAATGCGTGTGTAGCCTGCGGCCTTAAGGCGTTCCAGATAGCTGGCCCAAAGGCTGTCGTATTCGGCGCCGAGTTGGTAGAGAAAGTCCCAGGTGTAAAGACCGCTGTTATGGCCGTCGCTGAACACCGGGCAGATCGCATAATTGCCGATCGGATGAATCTCCCGTATCGTGACATCTTCCTTGCCGGTCTGCAGGGTTTCCTGTCCCGGCGCATGGCCCAGGGCTTCCGCGGACGGCGTATAGACGCGCAGGTATTCGCACGGCAGCATGAAGACCTTGCCGTCATCGAAATGGATTTCCAGAATCCTGGAAACCTGATGCAGTTTGATTTCGGTCGGCAGCGCGTTGCAGGGTTGGGTATGAAGTCGCATATCGAATCAGAATATGTTGGATGGGCGGCGTTTTTCCGCCCGCCATGAGGAAGTCAGGTGGGCAAACGATAAAGCCGTTTGCCCACCCTACAATCTTTCGCCTACAAGATATAGCGGCTCAAATCCTCATCCTGGACGAATTCGCCCAAGTGGCGGTCGACATAAGCCGCATCGATCACGATGTTCTTTTCGAGCAGGTCCGGTGCGCTGAACGAAATCTCTTCGAGCAGGCGTTCCAGGATCGTATGCAGACGCCGGGCGCCGATGTTTTCGGTTTTTTCGTTGACTTCCCAGCCGAGCTCGGCGATCCGGCGGATGCCGTCGGTCGCGAAGCTCAGATTGACGCCTTCGGTCGCGAGCAGCGCCGAGTATTGTTCGGTCAGCGAGGCATTCGGTTCGGTCAGAATCCGGAAAAAGTCGTCGGCGGATAAGGCGCCGAGTTCGACACGGATCGGGAAGCGGCCCTGCAATTCCGGGATCAGGTCGGACGGCTTGGTCAGATGGAACGCGCCCGAGGCGATAAACAGGATATGATCGGTCTTGATCGCGCCATACTTCGTGCTGACCGTGCTGCCTTCAACGATCGGCAGCAGATCGCGCTGCACGCCTTCGCGCGAGACTTCGCCGCCTGAACCGCCCGAATCGGAGCGTTTGCAGATTTTGTCGATTTCATCGAGAAACACGATGCCGTTCTGTTCGACCGCTTCGACCGCCTTCAGCTTGATCTCCTCGTCGTTGACCAGACGTGCGGCTTCCTCTTCCTGCAAGACCTTGAAGGCCTGCTTGATCTTCATCTTGCGGGAACGCGTCCGGCCGGTGCCCATGTTCTGGAACAGGCCCTGCAATTGATTGGTCATTTCTTCCATGCCCGGCGGCGCCATGATCTCGACGCCCATCGGCGCGAGCTGCACGTCGATCTCGATGTCCTTGTCGTCGAGGTCGCCTTCGCGCAGTTTCTTGCGCATTTTTTGCCGGGTCGATTCGTGGGATTCCGAGCGCATGCCGCCGTCCGCTTCGGGCAGGAGCAGGTCGAGAATCTTGTCTTCGGCCGCGTCGTAAGCCTTGATCTGCACCTTTTCCATTTCGGACTGGCGCATCATCTTGACCGCGGTATCGGCCAGATCGCGGATGATCGATTCGACGTCGCGGCCGACATAGCCGACTTCGGTGAATTTGGTCGCCTCGATCTTGATGAACGGCGCATTCGCCAGCCGCGCCAGGCGGCGCGCGATTTCGGTTTTGCCGACGCCGGTCGGGCCGATCATCAGGATGTTTTTCGGGGTGATTTCTTCGCGCAGCGAGGCATCGACCTGCTGCCGGCGCCAACGGTTGCGCAAGGCGATCGCGACCGAGCGTTTCGCATCGGATTGGCCGACGATGTGCTTGTCCAGTTCATGGACGATTTCTTTTGGGGTCATTTGGGTCATGCTTTACTCGTTCGGTTCCGCGTCCAGTTCTTCGATGCGCAAGTTGTGATTCGTATAAATGCAGATATCGGCCGCGATCGACAGCGCTTTTTCGACGATCTCGCGGGCGCTCAACTCGGTATTTTCGAGCAAGGCGCGCGCGGCGGCCTGCGCGAAGGCGCCGCCGGAGCCGATCGCCATCAAATCCAGTTCGGGCTCGACCACGTCGCCGTTGCCGGAGATGATCAATGAGGTTTTGGCATCGGCGATCGTCAGCATCGCTTCCATGCGCCTGAGGGTGCGGTCGGTGCGCCAGTCTTTCGCCATTTCGACCGCCGCGCGCATCAGGTGGCCGCGATGTTTTTCGAGTTTGCCTTCGAAATGCTCGAACAAGGTAAAGGCGTCCGCGGTCGAACCGGCAAAACCGGCGATCACCTTGTCATGATACAGGCGGCGCACCTTGCGGGCATTGCCTTTCATGACCGTATTGCCCAGGGTCACTTGGCCGTCTCCGCCGATCACGACTTTGTTGCCGCGGCGCACCGATAATATGGTGGTTCCTCTCAAATTCACTTTATAAAATCCAAAGTTAAAACTGTGTAGTAATAGCGCTCATTTTACATGGTCTGAAGCCTGCATGTGCGAAAAAATGCCGCCACGGTGGCGGCGGATTTATTAAGTTGGCATTCATGGCGCTATGCTACCATCAGCAAATCAATCATCCTTGAGGTGCCTTTATGGACGCACTGAATCAAATCTCCACGACGCTGGCGTTGACGATGGGCCTGGCGTGGGCCAGCGGCATCAATCTTTATGCAACCTTGCTGACGCTCGGTTTTCTCGCGAACAGCGGCAACATCGCGCTGCCTCCGGATTTGCAGATCGTCGCGAATCCGGCGGTGATGGTCGCGGCCGGCTTGATGTATTGCGTCGAATTCTTTGCCGACAAGACGCCGGGCGTCGATACCGGCTGGGATGCGATCCATACCTTCATCCGCATCCCGGCCGGCGCGATGCTGGCCGCCGGCGCGGTCGGCGAGCTGAATCCGGCCGTCGAACTCGCCGCCGCGATCGTCGGCGGCGGCCTCGCGGCCGGTTCGCATATGACCAAGGCCGGCAGCCGCGTGCTGATCAATACTTCGCCGGAACCGTTCAGTAACTGGATGGCGTCGATCGGCGAAGACGTGGCGGTGATCACCGGCGTCTGGGCCGCAGTCCGGCACCCGTTCTTTTTTCTGATCGCGCTGGCGCTGTTTATCGGCTTGATGATCTGGCTGTTGCCGAAGCTATGGGTCGGGATCAAGAAGGTTTTTCGGGCGATTGCGGGATTTTTCGGGGGAGGGACGCCTTCCAGTTCGAATCCGCCTTCGTAACGGATTTTACGGACGATCAATAGCCACGAAAAGCACGAAAGGCACGAAAAATTTTATTTCCTCGTTCCAACGCGCTGTGTTGGAATGCAGTCTGAACCGCGCCGCGGTTCGGGACGCAGAACGTCCTTAGGCGGGTTACCACGCAGAGCATTCGTCGTGATACCCGCCGGGATGCGGGTTATTGCCGGGTTTTGTTGCCCGTCAGCATCGCCTTAACCAGATTCTCCTTGTGCAGTCGGCTGGACAGGATCACGCCGAACACATGCAAGGCAATCAGCAGCAACATCAGGTTCGTGGAGGCTTCGTGGATTTCTTCCCAGAATTCTTCATCGGCCTCGTTCGGCTTTTGCCCGCGATCTTCGTCGTCCTCATCCTCATCTTCGGCATAAGCCGCGGCAATCGGCGTCAATTCGATAGACTGCATGCTGGCAAAAGGGCCTTTGCCTTCTTCGATCGCATAGACTTTGAGTCCGCTGAGGGTGACGGCGAACAAGGTCAACAGCAGCGCCATGGCCATCCAGCCGCCGAGCGGGTTGTGGCCGAGATAATGCGGGGGATGACCGGCGCGGAGGTCTTTGACATATTGGAAAACCACGGCCGGGGAGCGGACAAAATCGCTGAAGCGCGCGTATTTGCTGCCGATAAAACCCCAGATCAGCCGGAAAATGATCAGGCCGAGGACGGTGTAGCCGGAATAGATGTGCCAGAGGTTTTCTTCCTCGCTGGTCAGATAAGCGACAATAAAACTCGCGACCAGCGACCAGTGGAAGAGGCGAATCAAAATGTCCCAGACTCGCACGGTGGTTTGATTGTTCATTGAAGTTTCCTCGTAAGTGGCGGTTGAACAGGATTGGGGATAATGTACATCGGCAATATGAAACCAAGCTGAAAACCGGAATAAAAGTCTATGCCGGGATTGGATGGCATTTCAATAAGCGGCTTATTGATTCTGTTGACTTTGAATGCTTGCGCGCTGTTCCGTCTCGAAAGCCAATATATCTTCTCTGGTTCATACCGTTAGCCAACCTGACTAGCACGACAGCGCAGAGTATCGCGGTCGCTCCAATCTATGGCATCATGACGGCTCTTTACTAAGAGTCATCGTCAAAAGATTCGCGTAACATGGCTACATTCAAATCCGACCCATCGCTGCCTGGACAAAGCATGGAGACTGCACAAATGTTTCATTGCAACTTTATCGACGGCGCCTATCTGGAAGTGGCCGGCGAGGGAAGGGAACGTTATCGGGTGCTCATCGAGGACCTTGACGATCCGGCGCTTGCGATGCAGTGCGAGCTTGCTTCCGGCGGTTGGGTGCGAACGCCGCATCGCTATTTTGTGCGCTGGCGAGTCGATGTTTATCGGCAAAGGGATAACGAGCTGGTGTACAGGCATGTCTTCGATTGCACCGGCAAACGCGTCTATATCGCTTTTGAGTCGGGCTCGTTGGGCGATACGCTGGCCTGGCTGCCGGCGGTGGAGGCGTTCCGCAAACGGCACGGCTGCCGGGTGATTTGTTCGACATTTTTAAACCGGCTGTTCAAGGACAACTACCCGGATATCGAATTCATCGAACCGGGAGAAACGGCCCACGATCTTTATGCGATGTATCGGATCGGTTTGTTTTATAAGGAAGACGGCGCGTACGATTACGGCAAAAATCCTTCGGATTTTCGCGAACAACCGCTGGCTCAGCCGGCTTTCGATATTTTGGGTCTGCCGTTTCGCGAAATCAAACCGCTGATCAAGATCCCCGATTTGCCGAGTCCGTTGGATAAACCCTATGTCTGTATCGGCTTACACGCCACGTGCCAGGCGAAATACTGGAACAATCCCAAAGGCTGGGATGAAGTCGTGCGCTTTCTGCGCTACAAGGGCTACACGGTCGTATTGTTGTCAAAAGAAGGTAAGGAACACATGGGCAACAGCGTCCCGCAAGGCGTCAAATACCTGGAAGAAGGGCCGTTGGAGACGGTGATCAACTATCTCCGGCATGCGAAAATGTTTATCGGCGTCGGCAGCGGATTGAGCTGGCTTGCCTGGGCAACCGGTTGCAAAACCTGTCTGATCAGCGGCTTTTCGTATCCCTATACGGAGATGCAGGACTGTATCCGGATTTTTCCGGACGGAAACGTCTGCAGCGGTTGTTTCAATCGTTATCGCCTGGACGCCAGCGATTGGCACTGGTGTCCCGATCATCGGGGGACGCCTCGCAGGTTCGAGTGTACTCGCCGTATCAGCGGGCGTCAGGTCATCGAAGCCATTTCTCCCTTTGTTTGACGGCCTGCTCGCGTTTAACGCAACGGCTATCAGAAGCCGCGCCCCGATGCCGGGGCGCGATTTTTTACGATTTGCCGGCGTTAGTTGCCCTTCTGCGTGGTGCCTTTGACCAGCGGCAATGGCATGAAGACGGTGGGTGTTGCGCCGTTGCCCGCCAAATACGCGTTGCAAACCACCTTGGACGTGGTGCCGGTGACAGAGGCCGCGCCCGGCGGATTCACAGGTCCTGTCAGTAGAATGATCGACTCACCGGTGATGCTGCCGATATCGCCCGTCGCAATCGTCGCCGTTTCGCCCGCATCGACGACCACGGTGCCATTGTCGGGCGTATTGTCATTCACGCGTGCGCCCCCTGCCGAAAAGATTTCGACGCGCAAGAGGGCGGATTTGGATTTTTCCATATTCGTACAGGTAAAAGCGGTTTCCAGTCCTGGCGCTGATATGACCCCGCTGACCGTAAAGGCTCTTTTGCATTTGCCGGAAGAGCTCGAAGATGAGCATGAAGATTTGGATGAATCCGAAACGCTTGAAGAGCTTGACGAACTGGACGAATTAGCGTCGTCCGCGCCATTTTTTGCAAAAGCCGGGGACGCTACCGCCAGGCTGCCTACCAATAAAATGGCCAATTCTTTGTGTTTGGTTGTTTTCATCGTTTTACCCTCAAGAACAGAAAGTTGAGTTATCTGGATATATTTAAGAAAGCTTTCACCGCATAGGTCATGTAAGCTTCGGTTAATAAATTCCCGATATTCGAAAAAAGGTTCAAGCGGCGTGAAAATTTTTAGGAGGCGCATGTTTTACGAGGAATCCTAAGCATTCCCGTGACTGCGGGTTATTGCCGGTTTTTATTGCCCGTCAGCGTGGCTTTAATCAGATGCTCCTTGTGCAGCCGGCTGGACAGGATTACGCCGAACACATGCAAGGCAACCGCAATCATGCTTAAGCACCAAGAAAACGTCCTTTCGGCAGGCAAAAAAAAACGCGGCCGTTAACCGTGACGGCCGCGTGCTGCTTGCTGGGGGGGCAGAAAAATTTTAAAAGCTTTGGTTACTGAATTCCTGCGGCTCGAAAAAAGGTTCATGTCAGTCATTCGATGCCGCAAACAAAATTCACCGCAGTGTTGAAGCTTTAGCCATAAAAAACGAAGGGTTTGGTATACTTTCGGCATGGACATCCCCTACACCCTACCCGGATTTCTGCGATTTCTCACTGCGGCGATCCTCTTGTTGCACTTCCAGCATGCGGGCGCCGATGTGCATGTAACGGTGACGGCGATGAGCGAGAACATCGGCAAAGGCTTTTCCAAAAGCGCCGGCGATTTTTCCGGACAGGTCAATCTCGATTATCAGCATGATTCCGGTTTTTATTTGGGCGCCAATACGGCCTACGTCAATTTTGGCGACAGCAACTCCGATGCCGCCCATGTCGAAATCACTCCCTATGCCGGCTGGACTTTCAAGCTGTCGGATGACTGGCGGCTTGACGGTCAATGGTCGCGGTATCTCTACGACGGGAAAATTTTCGGGCTGCCGTCGGACTACAATGACATGAGCCTGTTTGTGCATTTTCGGGACGTGCTGAGTGCCAGCGTTTCCTTCTCCGAGGATTATTATCAACGCGGGCATGCCGCCGCGAATTACGAACTGACCGGGCGCTACCCCGTTACCGACTTTCTGGAGCTTTCCAGCGGTGTCGGCTACACCCAAGCAAAGCAAGCCCTGGAATACGATTATTTGTATTGGAATGCCGGGGTGAGCGGGTTTTACAAGTTTGTCACCCTCGATCTGCGCTACGTGCATGCGGTGGATACGGCCAACAACGCGAATGCGCGGGGCGATAATCACTCGGATTATTATCCGCCGCCCATCGACCCGACTTTTTTGTTCAGCATTTCCGCCGGCTTTTGAGTTCCGGTTAATTTTTTTTCAGACCATTGAACTTTTTTTGGCTGCGCCGCAATGTACCGGTAAACACTACCGTCGGCGATGCATGCATGCACTCAGGCAAATCATTGAAAACCGAAAACCCAACACCCTCGGAAAACCTCGATGCCGAGCTGATGGATTTGATCGTCCAGGGTGACGAGCAGGCGTTCGAACAGCTTTACGGCCGGTTTTACAGCCGTTTGTTCCGTTTCGTTGCGCGCATGACGCGCAGGCCCGAGCTGATCGAGGAAATCATTAACGATACCCTGTATGTGGTTTGGGATAAGGCGCCTACCTATAATGGGCAATGCCGGCTGTCGACCTGGATATTCGGCATTGCCTTCAACAAGGCGCGGCAGGCGTTGCGCAACGCGGCTCAGGACGGCACAGTATGGCTTGACGATATGGAAGACGACGCCTGGGTTCCAGCGATTGAAGACGACGGACCGCTGCGAATAGAATTGGACAACTGGCTGGAGTTTGCGATGGGCTGCCTCTCGGCCGAGCAGCGTGCGGTGATTGAACTGACCTACTACCAGGAACTGCATTACAGCGAAATTGCCGAGTTGATGGGATGTTCGGAAAATACGGTTAAAACGAGAATACACTACGCGCGCAAAAAACTGGCCGCCTTTTTGAACGACAAAGGGCATTAATCAGGATTATCCAATGAAAGACGATAACGCAAACCCATACTCCGAGCATCACGACATCCTGTTGTCGTTGCCGTGGTACGTCAATAAAACCTTGGAGGATGCCGAGCTGAAGAGGGTCGAAAATCATCTGAAGGTCTGCCTCACCTGCAGGCGCGAGCTCGTCGAACAGCAAAAGCTGTCCATGGCGATAAAACAAGCCGATACCATCGACGCGGTCGCCCAGGCGTCTTTTGCCCGCTTGCAGGCGCGCATGCATCGGCGCGGCGATAATGGGGAGCCGGCGCCGCCCCTAGTCGAGGCCCGTTCGCGAAAACTGAAGGGACAGCGAAAGTTCGGCTTCACGATGCCGAGCTTCCCGTACCAGGCGATTGCGGCGCTGGGGCTTTGTCTTTTGCTGATTCCTGCTTATTTGATCGTGAATCGGGAATTTGAAAGCAACTACCGGACCCTCGCCAATTCCGAAATCCCTGCGGCGCAGAGCAATGAAATTCGAGTCGTGTTTTCCGAAAGCGCCGATGGCGGCCAAAGACAGTCGGTGATCGACTCGATTGCCGGAGAAACCGTCGAAGGCCCGAATGCGATGGGCGTATATCTGATCCGTCTGAAGCAGGCGTTCGCCCCAGGGCAAGTTCTCGAAACCCTGGCATTGCTCAGAAAAAATTCGCAAGTCATTTTTGCCGAGCCGGCATATGCGTTATCGTCCGCGCTTTCGGCCGAGGGAAAAGCGCAATGAAACTGGGGTGGTTATTGTTATGCTTTGCGAGTCTTTCGTTTGCCGCCGAACAGGGCGGCGTGGACCCCGCCGTTTCTGCATTTCCCGAACAGTTCAGCCCGGCCGAGGCGGAGCGCATGATACTGGTCGGTTTTTCCGATCAGTCCATCGAGCGGACTTCCGCTCCGATGCCTCTATCCGGTTACCGCCGCCGCGGCGACTACCAGAGTTCCACCTGGAGCCGGCGGACATCCGCGCAAATCGCCGAAGACTATCATTTGCAAAAGCTCGAAGAATGGCCGATGACCGAGGTCGGCGTGCAATGCGTGGTCTATAAAGTCCTGAGCGCCGGCCCGGTTGCGGACACGCTGGCGCGGATGGCCAAGGACAGCCGGATCAAAATCGTGCAAAAGATGCATTGGTTTATTACGCAGGGTCGGCACGAATACAACGACCCGTATTTCAAGCTGCAGTCCAATCTGCACGCGATGCAACTCGACCGCGTGCACGATCTGGCTACAGGACGCAACGTCACGATCGGCATGATCGACACCGGCGTCGATTCCGGGCACCCCGATCTTTCCGGGCAAATCAGCCGGCAGGAAAATTTCGCGTCCAGGGTTTCGCCGGAATTCGCGGGCGACATCCACGGCACTGCGGTCGCGGGGGTGATGATCGCCCGGAAAGACAATGGCGTCGGCATCGCCGGCATCGCGCCCGACGCCAATCTGGTGGCGCTGAAAGCCTGCTGGCCGGCGAAAGCCGATGCGATGGCGGCGGCATGCAACAGCTACACGCTGGCGCTGGCGGTCAATACGGCGATCAAAGCGGGCGTCGACATTCTGAATATGAGCCTGACCGGTCCTGAAGACCCTTTGCTGGAATTGCTGTTGAACAAGGCGATCGAGCAAGGGATTATCGTCGTGGCGGCCGATACCGGAGGGACGCAGGCGCAAGATAATTTTCCGGCCACGCTAAATCATGTGATCCCGGTCCAGGCTTTATCCCGCTCCAAAGATCCTGCGGACAATTCGGGCGGGAGGGTGGAAGCGTCTGCAGAAAATGTGCTGACCACGCTGCCGCACGGCGCCTATGATTTCATTTCCGGCAGTTCGATCGCCGCGGCGGAAGTTTCGGGCATTGTCGCGTTATTGCTGGAACTGAAGCCGGGGCTGAGTCCTCAGAACATCAAGGCGCTTTTGCTAAAATCGCAGCAAGAATCATTGCTGCAAGCCGGGGGTGCCGAAAAGACCGGTGGGTTTTCCGGCATCAATGCGAACCATGCGGTGGCCTCACTCTGCAAAAATGCGAACTGTGGCAATGAAAGATTCGCGTTCGCATCGAGCAAATAAACGCTTAGGGTTTTGATCCTGCATCCGCCGTAAACAGAACCGCTTCCGCGCAAAATCCCCCCAAGTCTTTCGAGCGGTTGAGCAATAGTCGCCCGCCATATTGCTCCACGATCAGTTTGGCGATCGATAGGCCCAGCCCATGGCCGTTGACCGACTCATCCAGGCGGGTGCCGCGCTGCATTAAGGTTTCGAGAGAGGATGCTTCGACGCCCGGCCCGTCGTCCTCGATGATCAAGTGGATCGCCTGATTGCATTCGATCCTAATGCTGACCGTCGACTTGGCCCATTTGCAGGCATTGTCGAGCAGATTGCCGGCCAGTTCCAGCATGTCTTCCCGGTCGATCGGCAGCATGCAGATTGGCTGGGCGGAAAAGCGGATAGCCAGATTTTTCTCCCGGTACATTTTTTTCAGCACCTGGATCAAGGCCGGGATTTCCTGATGCATGTCGAATCTTGCCGCGGCCGGCCCTGTGCCTGCCAGGCGCGCGCGTTTCAGTACGCGGTCCATCAAGCGCTGCATATGGGTGGTTTGCGCGGTCAAAATTTCGCTGAGCTCCGGATGCTGCCGGAAGGCGTCTTCGCGGGGCAATTGTTGGAGCACCGTCAGTGGTGTCTTCAGCGCATGAGCCAGGTCGGCAAGGGCGTTGCGCTTGCGCTGCAGGCGTTGCTCCAGCACCGTCAATAAGCGGTTGAATTCGCCGACCAGGGCAGAGACTTCCAGCGGTACATCGGTGTCGATCTGCCTCAGTTCGCCGCGCTCCAAGCCCCTCAGCTGTGTTTGCAGGCGCGCCAGTGGGCGAAATCCATTGCGCAGGATCACGATTTGCACGCACATCAAAACCAACAGCAAGACGGCCGCAATCATCGAAAATCGGTGTTGAAATGCATCGATCAGCAGGAGGGTCGGCGACAAATCCTCGCCGATCGCGACCGTGATCGGACGGCCGTCTTTCTGATAGCCGAAGGCCATGATCAGCAGCGGCTGTTGCCGCGGGCCCCTCAGATAAAGGCGCTGACCGCTTCCTGTTGCGACCGTCGGTATGGCCAAATGGTCTTCTCCCAACGAGGGCGATTTGATGATATGGCGGCCGCTGGCGACCCAGTAGTATTGGCCGGAATGAAGTTTCGCGTAGACCGGCTCCATTCCTGTGTCGTTCAGGGCGATGGTTGCCGGGCTGTCGGCATGAACACCGGCAAGTATGGCTTCCGCGTCATGTTCGAGGTGTTCGGCGACATTATCTTCGGCCAGTTGCCGGATCGAGAGCTGGGTTTGCCACCATAACAAAGAGACCGCGCAAAGCAGGCTGATAAACAGCGCGATCCCCAGACGCAGTTGCAGGGATTTCACGGCAGTTCTTCCTTGAAAACGTAACCCTGGCCGCGGCGGGTTTCGAAGCGGTCCTTGCCGAGTTTTCGGCGCAGATGATTGATATACACCTCGATCACATTGCTGTCCTTGTCCGAATCGAAGTCGTAAAGCTGGTCGTTCAGCGTGGATTTACTGATCACCTGGCCTCGGTGCAGCAGAAAATAGCGCAGCAGTTTGAACTCGACGCCGGTTAAATCGATGCGTTCGCCGTTTTCGGTAATCACTTGCTGATGGTCTTCATCCAGCGTCAAACCGCCGACTTGTAGCTGATGGCCGCCGGGCAGTTGATGAAAGCGGTGCAACAGGGCGTTGATGCGGGCCAAGAGTTCCTCGATATGAAAAGGCTTGGCCAGATAATCGTCGGCGCCGGCCTTGAAGCCATCGACCTTTTCGTACCAGGCGTCGCGCGCGGTCAGGATCAACACCGGCAGGGTGTTTTGTTGCGCCCGCCAGTTTTGCAGTATGCTGATGCCGCTGCGCTGCGGCAAACCGAGATCGAGTATCGCCAGCTCGTAAACCGCTTCGTTGCCGAGATATTCGCCTTCCACTCCGTCGTGCGACACGTCGACCGCGTAACCGGCTTTTTCCAGATTTTTTTTCAGAAGCCGGGCCAGATCCCGATCATCTTCCACCAACAAGAGGCGCATCAAACTATCTTCCGGTGCTCATTTAAAACCGAAGTTTACCATGACTGGGAGCCCATAGGTCCTGCCTGGGTTTACTTTTGATTCGGCGCCGCAGCATCCGTCCGGCATAAACATCCAGCCAATCCCTTTCGCTGAGATAACGGTCCGGGCAACAAACTTACACTTTTTAATGTTTATTTTATCTTAAGGCTGTATAAACCACGTAAACTGGAACCTTCCAGTCCGTTGATTAGGACGCGAACCGCCATCCTTTTTGTAAGTGTGGGGATTATATTGGTGAAAAAGAAATTGTTGGATAAGACAAGCCGCCACGTCGGCTCTGCCGTGGGCCATGCGGCGCTTTCATTAATGCTTGTGAGCGTTCCGGTTGCCCCGGTACTGGCGGCGGCAAGCGGCTGGTCGGGGTCGACCGCGATCTCGCCGGTGGGACATCCCGACCCGACCCGAGGCTCGCAATTGAACGATGTGGCGGTGAATGCGAGCGGACTGACCCTGGCAGCCTGGGATCAATACCGCTATGACATTGGCGGCAGCGCGACAATCGGCGTTGCGGTGCAAACGGCCGGCCGCTGGGGCGCGCCGTTGACCATTTCAGACAACACCGGTTTTTCGATGAGGCCCAAAGTGGCTGTCGGTGCGGACGGCACGATGGCGGTTTCGTGGACTTACCAGGATCCGGCGACTGCCACCAACCCGCTGCAGAAAATCCAGGTCGCGGTGAGGCCGGCGGGTTCTCAAAATTGGACAAGATACGAACTGGCCAGCGCTCCGGTCGGCGGTGTCGCAATCACGCCGCCGGTGCCCGTGGCCATTGATAAGGACGGCAACGTGACCGCCACCTGGACCCTTTGGGATGGCGCACGCCATGTAGTGCAGGCCGGAACGCTGCGAAAGAACAGCACATCCTGGGACAAAGCGGTGCTTTCCGGACCCACGGACGACGGACTTTATTTGAGTCTCGCCGTCAACGCTGATGGCGATGCGGCGGTTGCTTATTCGTTGTCGCCCTATACCAGTTACGTTACCGGAACCGGCGTCGAATATGTTTATCGGAGCAGGTCTAGCTCTGTTTGGTCAGCGCCGGTGCGGATATCCGAAACCATGCTATCGAGTCAGGGCTACATCACGGACCCGCAAGTCGCGCTCGATACGGCGGGTCTGGCGACCGTCGTCTATATGGGTTATGGCCTTGAGGCGACACGCCAGGACGCTTCGGGCGTGTGGACATCGCCGGCATCCATCATCGGATCGACTATTTTAGGGGCATCTTTCCTGAGCCCGGACCTTGCGGTTGATGCGCGCGGCAATGCTGTCGTCGCGGTTTCAATCTTTGACCCGACACCCGGTGTCGACAGGGCTTCCGTCTGGGTTAGCCGGGGCTCTCTCGATCGCACCTGGAGCCAGGCTGAGCGCCTTACTGATCCAACGGTCCCCGTCGACGCCTACGCCACCCGGGTTGCCATTTCGCCGAATGGCAACCCGGCCTTGGTCGGCTGGATCGATCATTACCATGGCGTTGCGCAAGTCTCGAAATTGACCGGCAGCCTCTGGGGCAAAGCGACCACGATCGGCAAATCGACCGCCTTTTCTTCTTTCCAGGAAGTTTTGGCTCTGGATGCAGGATCCGATACCGATCCGCTTAAAACTCAGGCCCAAGCCCGGGCGATCTGGAAGTCGGCAAAATCCGGCACCCAAATCTACGCCTCCGGATACAGCCAATAACAATCCGACTTCAATATTCGGATTCAATATCAATGAGAAACAGGAAAATCATGAAAAACATACTCTTGGCCGCCACGGCTGCGACCCTGCTCGCGGGGCTTGCAGGCCCCACCCATGCCGCCGGATTTACCGTGCAATCGATCAACTCCCCAGGACCGGCCATCCGCATGAGCGGCAATGACGCCGTAACGGGTTATTTCGTCGCCAAGTGCTCGACGATCAACGGATATGAGAGGTTCACCTATTGCTACAATGCCCCCTGGCTCTTCGACGGCAAAAGCATCACCAAGCTGACCAGTAAGTTTGGCAGCACCGCGAACGCACAGGCGGTGGCCATCAACGACTCGCTCGAACTGGTCGGCGCCGATGTCAATGGGGCTTGGTTTTATACCGGTGGCGCCGTCACCCGTCCGGGCGGAACCAACACCCGGCTCTTTGCAGTCAACAATAATCACGTGGCAGTGGGGATGTCCACGATCAATGGGGCTTACCAGCCTGTCACCTACACGAACAACGCCAGCATAGCATCTGCCAATTTACCTGGAAAGACCGCGGTCGACATCAATGACGCGGGCATGATCACCGGCTGGTATACGTACACGAACTCTAGCAACGTTCAGATCCAGAAGAGCTTCGTCGCGGATGGGATTGATGTGATTGATATCCCCAACCTGAGGGATAATTCCGGCGCTGAAATTAACTGCCGTCCAGTACGCATCAGCCAAGTCAATGCTGCAACCGGCCAAATGTGGGTGGCGGGCAATTGCGCGGGAAATCGCACTTTCCTCTATGAGCACACTAACCGCAGCCTGATTGAACTTCGCTACCCCGGCAGCAGCAACCTGAGCGTCGTGTCGGTCAATAGCCAGGGCGTAGCGGTCGGCACCGCTGTCAAGCCGGGCGCCTTTGCGCCGGATGGCTATACGGCCATCCTGTGGCCGGCAAGCAGCACCGTGGATACGATCCCCATCGATCTGAACGCGAACCAGGCTTTCGCGCCCGCATCAGCAAACGGAATCGCCTGGAATGTGCACTCGACCGACATCAACGATGCCGGCACGGTCTTGACCGGCTACAACGACACCAGCGGTAATTTCTACACTTTTCTGCTGCATCCAAGCCCTCAATGATGGAGTCACCCTATGATGAATATCATGTCCTCGATGATTGATTTCTGGTAATTGAAATTCGGTTTCAAGTTTTTGAGCGCATCCGAATTTTTCGCGAAGGCAAGATGCTCGCACGAGTTTTGCCCTCCGTGACTCGTTATCGATCGCTACGGATCTATGATCCCGAATGCTGGTAAAAATGGGGTCGGTTTCAGGCTTTTTGAGACTTGCTTTAGTCAAAAAACATAAAAACGTTGCCTAATAAGCATTTCCGACGTGGATTGGTTCTTAAAACGAGGAGCGAGCGCTACGCTACGCTCCTCGCCGAGTCCTACGGTAATCGGTTTTGATCTGGCTCATGACCATTCCTGCGTCAACGATTGCCCTGATTCCATTCCATAATTTTCTGAACGAAAGCGCCAGGATTGCTTTTCCTGACGCCCTCGTCTCCAAGCCCCATATAATCTCTGACTAGGTGGATGAGAAAGACTTCGATATCTTCCCGTGAATAGTCATGTTCCAACAGTTTAAGCGTTGACATGACAAACTCATCGTATTCATTCTGAATGTCTTCACAGGCAACGCCGAGAGGGTTCCAGTCGTTCCAAAATTGGCGAATCTTGTACCAACGCTGTATTCCCAGAGAATACGGATCGAGATTGCGTTCTATTTGAGTCGTAGACATGGCGGCACCTTATTAAGAATAATTTAAGGATTGATCTTTAATTAAGGTAGTTCGGATTTTGGAATTGACAAGTATTAAAAATCTGTCGCATTTGATTTCACCTGCCGGAGCGAATCCACGTGTTCGCGTGCAAAGCCAGCGGTAACATGGGAAAATAATCTGGACAGAACCGGCACGCTAACATTCACGGCAGGTCTTTGCGTGCATAGCGGAAGGCAAATGACTTTCGCAACTTAAAAAATGCGCTGTGTTAATGCAAGATACCCCCACAGAGGCAACATGGGTCGAGTCAACAGAACAGGTGGATTAGTCATTACGAGGGCCATACCTTCTGCAATGCCGATTGAAAGGTGACCTAATTCAAGTCTTGGCCGTTTTTCATCACGTAAGGAAATGGCCTGATGAGCATTTCTGAATAGAACTGAAAAAATTATGGTAATCGTATAAGGATTTGAAGTTGATGGAGCAATTAACAGACTTAAAAGCAATCTTACACTCCAAACGTGCCAACATTTATTACCTGGAAAAATGCCGGGTGATGCAAAAAGATGGCCGCGTACTCTACCTGACAGAGTCCAAGGACGAGAATCTCTACTGGAACATCCCCATAGCCAATACCACGGTCATCCTGCTCGGCACCGGCACCTCCATCACCCAAGCGGCGATGCGCATGCTGGCCAGCGCCGGCGTACTGGTCGGCTTTTGCGGAGGCGGCGGCACGCCGTTGTTCTCCGGCTGCGAAATCGAATGGCTAACACCGCAAAGCGAATACCGGCCCACCGAATATATCCAGGGCTGGCTTAAATTCTGGTTCGACGACGCCCAACGCCTGGCTGTCGGCAAAGCCTTTCAACAAGCCCGCATTGAATACATCCGGCGCGTCTGGGACAAAGACCGAGAACTCAAAGCGGAGAATATCTTCATCGACGATAGCGCCATCGCTAACGCCTTGGACAGTTATGCCAACAACATCGAAAGCGCCGAAAAAGTCGGCGATCTGCTGCAACGCGAAGCCCTGCTGACCAAACAACTCTACCGCTACGCCGCCAAAACCACCCAGCAAAGCGAGTTTACCCGCGACCATCAAGCCACCGATCTTGCCAACGGCTTTTTGAATCACGGCAACTACCTGGCCTATGGCCTGGCCGCCACCACGCTGTGGGTGCTGGGTATCCCGCACGGCTTTGCGGTCATGCACGGCAAAACCCGGCGCGGTGCCCTGGTGTTCGATGTCGCCGACCTGGTCAAAGATGCCATCATCCTGCCCTGGGCGTTTATCAGCGCCAAGGAAAAGACCAGCGAACAGGAGTTTCGCCAGCAATGCCTGCAAAAGTTCACCGAACACAAGGCGCTGGATTTCATGTTCGAGCAAGTTAAACAACAAGCGCTGCGGGAAACCCAACCATGATGGTGACCTTCGTCAGCCAATGCCAGAAAAAAGCCCTAAACCGCACCCGCCGCGTACTCGACGCCTTCGCCAACCGCATCGGCGACAACACTTGGCAAACCGTGATTACCGAAGACGGCCTGATCGCCGTCAAAACCCTGCTACGTAAGACCGCGACCAAAAATACCGCCGTGGCCTGTCATTGGATACGGTCAAGGAGCAGGAGTGAGTTGGTTTGGATTGTGGGGAATCGGAGGCGGTTTAATGCCGAAGGGATAGTGCCGGTGAATAGCACCCAGAAAAACTTGATGAATAGCCAATGGGAGAATGATTGGCAATATTTGCCTGCTATCAAAGCCTTGGTGGCGATTGCGGCATTGCTGCATGATTGGGGCAAAGCTACGGCACTCTTTCAAAGCAAGCTTAAAGCCCTCTACCAAACTGGGTGATCCATTACGCCATGAATGGATTTCCTGTTTGCTATTAAACGCTCTGGTTCAACATGCCGGAGACACGGATGAAGGCTGGTTGCAGTTATTGGCTGGCGGAGAACTCAACGAGCAAGCACTAAAACAGGTTGTTATTGGTAACAACCCCAAGCCATTAGACGCTTTACCTCCTATTGCTCAGCTGGTTGCTTGGTTGATAGTGACGCATCATCGCTTACCTGCTCGGAGAGACCCAAGTCAAGAGAGCGTTTCAGAGAGAGATCAAAAGTACTATCAAAAAAGAGAGACTTTAGATCGAATGCTTAAAAGTATTACCGTTGCCTGGGGTTACCAAAACAAGTTTGATGAAGCGGCATATAACAAACGATTAACAGCCTGTTTCGAGTTTCCCGAAGGCCTACTTAGCCAGTCAACGCCATGGCTCAAGCAACTCAAAAAATGGTCGACTAAATTACTGCAAACCCAGCCGCAAATCCAGCAGCTATTGGATAACGGCGCTTACCGACTGCTGCTTCATCATGCCCGACTCAGCCTGATGCTGGGCGATCATTACTATTCCTCTTGCGATGCCGATAAGAGCTGGAAAAGCGAGATTTCGCTCTTTGCCAACACCGACAAGCAACACAATCTCAAGCAAAAGCTGGATGAGCATTTGGTTCATGTCAGCGATCATGCCTTACATATCAGCCAAACACTGTCGCGGTTCACTACCGATATGGCTGCGGCTTACGACATAAAAAATCTAAAACAGAAAAGCCCAAAAGGCTACGAATGGCAAGACAAAGCCGTCGAAAAAATCACCGGCTTTAAAAACGAGCAGCAGGCATTCAACGATAAAGGCTATGGTTGGTTTGTGGTCAATATGGCCAGCACCGGATGCGGAAAAACCGTTGCCAACGCCAAAATCATGAGGGCGTTATCCAGCGATGGTGAAAGTTTACGCTTTATCTTGGCGTTGGGCTTGCGTACCTTGACCTTGCAAACCGGCGATGAATACCGTGATCGTATCGGCCTGAAAAGCGACGAACTGGCGGTTTTAATCGGTTCGTCAGCCGTTAAGGAGTTGCACGAAAAAGCCAGGCAGCAACACGAAGAGCTGCCGACCTATGAAGAATCCGGCTCCGAGTCGATGGAAACATTGTTGGAAGAAGATTTGGATTACGCCGAGGCTCCCACCGCCGAATTTTTGGATGCGGTGATTCCGAAACATAACCCCAAACTGGCCGAGAAAAACAAAGCCTTTCTGTACAAGCCGGTTTTAGCTTGCACCATAGACCATATCATTGCGGCAACAGAAACCATCCGCGGAGGCAAATACATTTTGCCCTGTTTGCGCTTGCTGTCTTCCGACTTGGTGATTGATGAAGTCGATGATTTTGACGGCAAGGATTTAATCGCCATTGGCCGCTTGATTCATCTGGCCGGCATGTTGGGGCGCAAAGTGATGATTTCATCTGCCACAATTCCGCCGGCATTAGCCGAAGGTTTTTTCAACGCCTACCAGGCAGGCTGGACACTACACAGCCATTTTAAGGAAGCTCATCCCCATATCGCCTGTGCCTGGGTCGATGAATTTGGTACCGAGGTTCACAGCCTGGAGAAAAACGACGCAATAACACGCTGCCAAAGCTATCGGGAGCTTCATCGACAATTCATCGGACAGAGGGTAGCCAATTTACAAAAACAATCCGTCAAGCGCAAAGCCTACATCGTCCGTTGCGACGATTTGTTAGCAGAGAAAACCGATCAAGCCTCTCTACAACTGCACTATTTTGAAAAGATAAAACAAACGGCTATCGAGCTACACCAACAACACTATACGGTTGACGAAAAAACCGGCAAGCAGGTGTCGTTCGGCGTCATACGCATGGCCAATATCCCGCCCTGCATCCAACTAAGCCATTTTTTACTTCAGGCCGACTGGGACGAGGCGATTGCGCCCAAAATCATGGCTTACCACAGTCGTCAAGTGCTGCTGTTGCGCCATCAGCAAGAACAACATTTGGATGCGGTGCTAAAGCGCAAAGAACAACCTGGCGTAATGCCGGCTGCATTCAACAATCCGGTGATTCGAGAGCATCTTGCCACAGCGGCAGCCCAGCATGTGCTATTCATCCTGATAGCAACGCCGGTCGAAGAAGTAGGGCGAGACCATGATTTTGATTGGGCAGTTATCGAGCCGTCCTCCTATCGTTCGATTATCCAGCTTGCAGGTCGGGTACGCCGTCACCGGCAAACCGGCGTCGAGCGGCACAATATCGCGATCATGCAATATAACCTGAGAGCGTTACGTCACGAAGGCAAGCCGGCTTATTGCCGTCCAGGCTATGAAGTTAATAGCTTAAGGCTGGTTTCGCACGATTTGCGTCAGTTGGTCGATGAGGCGGCGTTAAACGCCGCTATCAACGCCATTCCACGGATACAGCAACCCGAAAACCTACGGCCCAAACAGCAATTGGCAGACCTGGAGCATCAGGCCATGCATATCAGCCTGACCCAATACCAAGGCAAGGGCCCGCAAGGTTTACAAGCATGGCTAAGTGAATGTTGGTGGCTAACGGCTGTGCCGCAACAGTTAAACCGTTTCCGTGAAAGCAATCCCGATATAACGCTGTATTTGGTTTGGCAGGATGGCAAGGCGGTATTTTGTGAAAAAAACGAGAGAGGCGCGTTTATTCCGCGCGAGCAGATCAACAACATTCAGCTGGCAGAGCCAATCGCAGAGGCGTTGCGCCGCAAGTTATGGCTGGAAAGAAGCTATGAAGCCGGCCTTCGTCAGCTACTGGATAACGGTAACGAAGAAATTCAAGAGGAGAAAATGATGGAAATAAAATCAAGGCGATTTGGCGAAATCACTGTGCCTGACCGAGAAAGTCAATCACTGGTTTATTCGGATCAGTTTGGGCTATTTAACCGAATCGCATAATCACTATATGGAAGACATAGTTTATGAATCAAAACATCTCTGATTTTTTCGCTGATCGAAAAGCAACTTGGCTCAAGGCCAAGTTAAAGCCATCCATAACTGCGGAAGAGCAAGCTCAACTCCAGCAAGAAGCGAAAGAAAAATTTGCCCTAGCCAATTGGCTGCCCGATGCGGCAAAGCGGGCTGGCCAGCTCACGATGGTCAGCCATCCCAGCAAATTCAGCCATCCCAGCGCCAAAACCTCTTCGGTTATTGCCAAAAGCAGCCAAACTGATGACGGGTATTTGCGTAGTGGCAATGTCGACTATGAATTAGACGTTTTCGGCAATGCGGCGGCAATGGATGTGTATAAATTTCTCAGTTTATTATTGGATGACGGCAAAACTGTTTTAACGCACTTGGAGGAAGATAGTGCGGCGATCAAATCGATATTCACCTTGCCGACAGCAAGCTATGAAAGTTTAAAACTAGGTTTAACCAGTATTAAACAACTGGATGATTCGAATAAAACCGATCATTTAGTCAAGCAGGTGTATTTCCCTGTAGGCGACGATTACCACCTGCTTTCGCTATTAACTCCTTCCGGCTTGCTAACCCAGGTTAAAAGCCGCATCGATGCGATACGTTTTTCCGAACAAACCAAACAAGCTAAGGACTGCCGCAGAAAGAACGAATACGATGCGACGGGATACGATGACTTATTCGATTTGACAATTACCGCATTCGGCGGCACGCAGCCGCAAAACGTCAGTGTGTTAAATAGCCAAAATGCAGGTCGAGCCTATTTGCTGACAAGCGCTCCACCAACAATCAAACAGCGTCAGATTCGTTTGCCTACCCGGAGTTTTTTCCGGAACAGTTTGGGTATCAGGCTGTTCAAGGATTATTTTCAGCCGTTAGATAAACTCATTAGAACCGGCGTAAACAACGTTCATGTCCGTGAAGGCATCCAGAATTGCCTTAAATACATCATCGACCAAGTTTTGCAACGCGCTTTTAGAGTGAGGGCATACGGCACAGGTTGGTCATCCACAGAACACTACCAATCATTACCGCTTGCCCAGCGTATTTGGCTGGACGATGCCTATATAGGTCAGCGGGAAAACCAGGACGACTGGCTTGAAGATGTGGTCGGTAGTTTTACGCGCTGGATACTCGATACCTACGAATATCTTTTCAAAGAAACCTATATCAAACTGAGCGACCACGAGTTGCGCGAGATTAGGGGGATCGTGGAACAAGCCGTCGCCAGCGACCGGGAGTTTTTCAAATGAGACGATTTTTATTACTGCCGCACATCAAAATCCACAACGCCAACGCCATGAGCAGTCCCTACACCATCGGCTTTCCGGCCATGACCGCATGGCTTGGCGCGGTGCATGCGTTGCAGCGGCATTTGCATCAACACGGTTTGCGTGATGTCCAGCTTACCGGCGTGGCGGTGAGCTGCCATCAGTTCGATTTTCAGACCTACAAAGGTTCAGGCGATTTTGTCCATTCCATCGTCGGTACTGCGAATCCGCTAGATAAAGACGGCAGCCGGCCAGCGTTTATCGAAGAAGCCCGTTGCCACTTGGAAGTATCGCTGTTGGTCGAATACCAAGGGCTCGATAGCGACGACTTGGACCAGTTTAATAACGAGGTCAATACCCAATTGCTGCGCATGAAATTCGCCGGGGGCGATGTGTTATCCGCTAAACCGGTTGAGACGCTTGCGGTCGATGAAGACAACGATCAAGACATCAAGAAAGTAATAACAAAGCTGATGTTAGGTCATGTGCTGATCGAGCGGCGCGATTTGATGATGCAAACCATGCAGGAGGAGGGCAAAGACGCATTGGACGCCTTGCTCGATCACCTGAAAGTCATGCACCGAGCCAGTCAGGATGATGATGGCAAGGTGACATGGACGAGTGCCCGCAAAACGACGGGTTGGTTGGTGCCGATTGCTACTGGATTTCAGGGCATTTCTGAGCTTGGAACCGCCAAGCATCAACGCGATACCCAAACGCCGCACCGCTTTGCCGAAAGCGTGGTCACGCTTGGAGAATTTGTTATGCCTTACCGCATCAAGGCCTTGGACGACATGCTTTGGCAATACCGTGTCGACGCCGAACAGAATTTGTACCTTTGCCAAACCCTTACAACCTCAAATATCCTCGGAGATTAACAAATGGCGATTAAAAACGATGCAACCGTATTGGCTTTCGAGAAAAAATTAGTGCCTTCGGACGGTTACTTATACGGTACTAACTGGAATGAACGCAGCACATCCAAGTCAATGCCCCTAAAACTGATTGAAAAATCGGTTCGCGGCACGATTTCAAATCGCTTGAAACCGGCTGTCCAAAATGACCCGTTGAAACTAAACGCCGAAGTCGAAAAACCCAATCTGCAAAAAGTGGATGCGTGTGCCCTCGGTGAGGGTCAAGACACGCTGCGCCTTTCTTTCACGCTTAAAGTATTAGGCGGCGTCGATAAACCTTCTGCCAGCAACGGCCCCAATTTTAACGAATCCTATCCGAAAGTGGCGCAAGCGTATATCGAACAAGAAGGCTTTAACGAACTGGCAAAACGCTACGCCAGCAACATTGCCAATGGCCGCTATTTGTGGCGTAACCGCGTCGGGGCGGAAAAAATTGAAGTCATTGTGAATACCGGTGATGACACGCCCTTAACCTTCGATGCGAAACAATTTTCGTTACGTAACTTCGACTCTTCCAATCCGGAACTGCAAACCCTGACAAATAAAATTGCCGATGCCCTTAGCGGTAAATTAGCGTATTTGCTCATTACGGTGGATGCCTACGCCTTGGTCGGTAAAGCCCAAGAAGTCTATCCCAGCGAAGAATTGGTGTTGGATAAAGGCAAGGGCGACAAAAGCAAAATTTTGTATCACGTAAACGACGTTGCCGCCATGCATTCGCAAAAAATCGGCAATGCTCTGCGTACTATCGACACCTGGTATCCCGATTTTGACGAAGCGGAAATTGGCCCAATTGCCATAGAGCCTTACGGTGCAGTGACCAATTTAGGAAAAGCCTTCCGCACCCCAAAAGAAAAAGCCGATTTTTACACGCTATTTGATCGTTTTGCCTTGGGTGAAAAACTGGCAGACAAAAACCAGGAACACTACGTCATGGCGGTGTTAGTACGCGGCGGAGTATTCGGGCAAAGCGGCAAGGATTAGGCTATGCGCTTTTATTGTGAAATTACGTTACTGCCAAACCCCGAGGTCAATCTCAACTTCCTCTGGTCCAAAGTCTTCCAACAAATCCACTTGGGACTCGTGGAAATGCAGGATGACCGCAAGCAGGTGCCGATTGGGATTGGCTTTCCCGAATATGTGACCCGTGAAAAAAATAGCGCGCTGGGCGGTAAGTGCCGGCTGTTTGCTCAAGACGAAGCCACGCTGGATCGGTTTGACGCCGCAAAGTGGCTGGATCGGCTGAGCGATTACGTGCATTGCACGCGCATTCGCCCGGTGCCGGAGAAGCTTGCGGGTTACGCGATTTACCAACGCCAGCAACCCAAAACCAACAAAGAGCGTTTGGCCCGCCGTTATGCGGTTCGGCATAAAGTCAGTTACGACGAATCTTTGCGGTACTATGGCGACATGGCTCCGATTCGCATTCCCACGCCATACATTCGACTGAAAAGCTTGAGCAGCGAGCAAACCTTTTGTTTATGGATTAAAAAAACCTTGGTCTCGGAATCCTCGGGAGCCTGTTTTAGCTGTTACGGCCTAAGCGCCACGACCGCTGTCCCGGAATTTTGACCCAATTTTTTACGTTCTTTAAAAATGTGATAAAAGTCAGCCAGTTGCGTGATGCAGTTTTCGGGATGGGTAAATCGGGTTAAATCTTCTTGAAACCGCTACGCAACTGGCTTCGAAGTTTTTTATAATCAGTTCGCTGCCGTGCAGGCAGCTTAGAAATACTGCTCTAAGCGCCGAGTCCCTAAGTGCGCGTTCGCTGCCGTGCAGGCAGCTTAGAAAAACAAAGCGATTGCTCCGGGCACATTAGCCGCGTTCGCTGCCGTGCAGGCAGCTTAGAAATTCCGCAAAAAATCAACGGCGTTTTGCCAATCGTTCGCTGCCGTGCAGGCAGCTTAGAAAAGCTCGTCGCGGTACGGTATCGGGTCGTGGTCGTTCGCTGCCGTGCAGGCAGCTTAGAAAAATCCCGCAAAACGACATTGCAACGGTTTATGGTTCGCTGCCGTGCAGGCAGCTTAGAAAAACCTGGCGCAAGCTGTATGGTGGCGTGCAGCGTTCGCTGCCGTGCAGGCAGCTTAGAAATATTCAATCGATTTGTGGGAACAGCAATCAATGTTCGCTGCCGTGCAGGCAGCTTAGAAAAGCCAGTACGCGATTGACTGCGATTGACTGTTGTTCGCTGCCGTGCAGGCAGCTTAGAAAGCTAAGGCGTGATTTATCTCCACGCCTTAGTCGTTCGCTGCCGTGCAGGCAGCTTAGAAAACGATGAAGAACCGGGAAACTGAGGTCTTCCCGTTCGCTGCCGTGCAGGCAGCTTAGAAAATCGCGTGAGAACCGATCGACAGAAAACTGTCGTTCGCTGCCGTGCAGGCAGCTTAGAAAGACGATATATCGAGACTCGAAACTCATAGGCAGTTCGCTGCCGTGCAGGCAGCTTAGAAACAAGAGCGCCGGAGATATGCCGGGCTTTGTCGGTTCGCTGCCGTGCAGGCAGCTTAGAAAACCGATATAAAGCGTACGCCCCTTGCCATTCGGTTCGCTGCCGTGCAGGCAGCTTAGAAAGATTCCAGGAGATGCATCAGGCGTAAATTCACGTTCGCTGCCGTGCAGGCAGCTTAGAAATCGTTTCATTCGTGATCCTTCCAAAAAGCTCCGTTCGCTGCCGTGCAGGCAGCTTAGAAATATTCACAGTCGGACAAAAATTGCGGTTTGGTGTTCGCTGCCGTGCAGGCAGCTTAGAAACTGAAATCTCACCTGGCGAATGTTCATCGCGTGTTCGCTGCCGTGCAGGCAGCTTAGAAAAGGTTCGGATTCGACTACAACAAACTCTACGAGTTCGCTGCCGTGCAGGCAGCTTAGAAAGCTGATCGAAGAGCGGGTGCTGTTGGCGTTGAGTTCGCTGCCGTGCAGGCAGCTTAGAAAAAGCCGATTGATAACCTTGCGATGCCACGCCTGTTCGCTGCCGTGCAGGCAGCTTAGAAAAACAAGAAAAACGCCGCTGTTGATAGCGTTGAGTTCGCTGCCGTGCAGGCAGCTTAGAAAGCCTGCGGTAAGGGCGGACTGTATAGCGGCAAGTTCGCTGCCGTGCAGGCAGCTTAGAAAATTCTAGGCCTACGGATTCAGCTAGCTCTCCGCGTTCGCTGCCGTGCAGGCAGCTTAGAAAATCACCGCTGCCTATCGTATCGGGCAGGAAATGTTCGCTGCCGTGCAGGCAGCTTAGAAAAGGCAGGGCGATGACAGCAGCGCGATAGTGCGGTTCGCTGCCGTGCAGGCAGCTTAGAAAACGACCCTAAAGAAAAGACGAATTATTTCGTTGTTCGCTGCCGTGCAGGCAGCTTAGGATTTGCTCAAAAATAACTTCCCGAAACGCTCCTACGGAAAAGCCCGATAATTCCAACGAGGAAGATGTTTATCAAAAACGATCCTGATGTTTTCGAGGAAATCCGTAGCACATTTTTTCCCGGTCTCATAAACGCCCGCCAACACCTCCACCGTGACCTTCAGTCCGGTGGACGTTCTTGCCTGTTCCATGAACTGCTTGGCAATGGCGAGCGAATGAAAGACGATGCCTTGGCAGGCGCGGGTGATGTGCGGAAACAGGCGATGTTCAATCGGATTATGTTTTGAGCAATACGGCGGATAATGCGCAATGCGAATTTCCAGCCCCAATTGGGTCGCCAGCGCCTGCAACGCTTCCTTGAACACATGGCGATTGGCAGCATTACTGCCGCCGCCATCGCAGAGGATGAGCAACCTGCGCGCTTCGGGATAGTGCCGGTTGCCGTGCCGTTGCCACCATTGGGCAATGCTGGCACAGCACAATTCGCTGGTATCGTGGCTGGTGTTGAGGTGTATCGTGCCTTCGTTCCGCGCTAAATCATAGAGCCCATGCGGGATCAATTTTCCGTTGCCGACGCTAGGAAAATCATGGTCCAGGGTATCGACCGGCACCTGCGTGTAGGTGTAACCGTCGCGGGCGAAATCGCCCAGCAGTTCTTTCTTTTTGGTATCGATGCTGAGCACCGGATCGCCTGCGCTCAGATACGCGTCTTTGAGCCGGGCGATGTTTTCGAACTGGGCATTGCGGTCAGGGTGAGCCCCCAACGCCTTTTTCTTGCGCGCTTTACGCCGACCTAATTTGTGTTTTTTCAACAGTTTGCGCACCGTGTTCGGGCTGACCGGCGTCGCTTTCGCGCCCAAGCGCCGACTGATTTCGCCACACGACAGATTCGTCCACAAGACGCCTTCGCGCATCGGGTCGCCGGCGGTGAAGTCCGCCAACAGGTCGAGAAAGTGAGTCTCCAACTGCGCCGATTGCTCAAGCGCCGTTTTCCGGCCCCCACCTTTTTTTTCGGACCCGATCCGCTGCCGGGTCATCGGTCGCGTCGAGTTCCAACTGGCCCCGGCGGATGGTCTTGGGGTCCAGGGCAAATAGTCGGGCGATATAATCAATGCCGCCATGCCCCAGCTTGGCGGCTTCTATGCCGGCATAGCGGCGCCTATCTTTCTCGGATAGGCTCGCAAAAAGGCGTTGCATTTTGACTTCTATTGCAGGCTCGTAACCAATCATGTCCTGTTGGGATTTGCGTTGTCGATGGCGTGTTATTATCCGCTAATTCACTTTCATTTAGGGAAGTTGTTTTTGACGAAATCCTCACAGGCTCGGCCCGCTTCAGAGTCGGCGGCTTCAATGCATTATTCTATAACGCCTCGAAGCCGCCCATGGAGATTTAAATGAACTACTTACAGATACTCTTCATATCATGGACGATCAGCCTAAACGCCTGTTCCAGTGTGTATTACAGCGGCCTGGAAAAAATAGGAATCCCCAAGCGGGAAGTGATGGTCTATCGGGTTGAAAAGGCGCGCGATACCCAGCAGGAAACGAAAGAACAATTCAAATCTGCATTGGAACAGTTTACCGCTGTCACCCATTTCAAGGGCGGTGATCTGGAGGCGATTTATAACAAGCTGAACCGCGAGTATGAGGCCAGTGTTGATAAAGCGGATGAGGTCAAGCAACGGATCAGGGATATCGAGGACGTATCGGAGGCTTTATTTAGTGAATGGGAAAATGAAATAACCCAATACAGCAATGCTTCTCTCAAGCGCAGCAGTCAAAATAAGCTCAACGAAACAAAAATCCAATATCAACAATTGATTAGGGTCATGAAGGGCGCCGAATCAAAAATCAATCCTATTCTGGTGGTTTTCAAAGATCAAGTGATGTTTATGAAGCATAATCTTAACGCCCAAGCCATTGCCTCTCTGAAAACTGAATTGGGCTCAATAAAAACTGATGTTTCAAACCTGATTGCTGCTATGGAAAAGTCCATTAATGAAGCCAATGCCTTTATCAAAACGATGGGAAAGTAATCCCCCCCATTTTTTGATACCGTGACTTGAAGCGCTCTCAACTCACTTTTTTAGATTCAATGGGGAGTAGTGCCGCCTAATAGTTGGTTCAAAAAGGTTACCCTATTTATATATGTGAACCTTCTCATGATATCTTGACCATTCGCTGAGGCGCTGATCCAGCCTTTGGCCTTGATGGTAGCTTTTCTAGGCACCAGCTTGTTCTTGGGTATTTTCGGTTGGGATAGGATAAAGCGTATTTCCGAGAAGTTGACACCGTCAATAGATATGCCTTTTTCAGTTGCTATTTCCTCAAGCCGATTCGTCCACATGCGCATAAATTCTGACTGGCCCCCAGCATCCAAATCTAAAAATAGCTTCTTTCCTTTGATGAGCTTCCAATGACCGGTATAAACATAGGTTTGTGGCGATTCCACTTCGGTAAGCGTAAAGGTTCCATCGTCATTGAATATCATCGTCGAATCGTTCGCGCCTGACCTGGAACCGAGCCGTCTGACCGTCATTTTTGCCTTGCTGTAGGTGCTCCACAAGGTGCCAAAAAGAGCGTTGGCACCAATTTTCACGGAAGTTCCGTTGTCGTGCCGTACGCGCATCACGCCAGTTTCTGGGTCGAAAGTCCAGCCTGGCTGCGCCAAGTCCGAGCGTTGGCTGAGCAGTTGGGCGCCAACCAACACGCTGGATGGCACAAAGGCAACCCGTAATACTTCAGTTGATGCGGCGTCTGCGGTGACATAGTCGACACCCGCGGGATTGTAGGAAACCGATTTCACTATCGACGACGAACCGGTGATATGCGTTTCGCCGGTTGGCGCCCATTCGGGAATAGCATGCAGACCTGTCATAAAGTGGCGGATGTAGTCGCCGTACCCATCCGTGAACCACTGGTTGTTCACGGTCGGACCATCTATGACGATGCCGTTAGACCTTGCCATATAGGTAGCCCAGTTGAAGGCTCGGTAGGCTTTCTCCTTGGCAACCACATCGCCCGTTCGCGCATAAAGCATGGCGTTGATAGAGGCGTAACGGGAGGTATGACTGCCCATCACATGCATGAATGCATTCTGCTCCTTGATGGCGTTGGCCCCATATTGAGGGACAGCGAAGTTTTCCTCGACCCAAGCAATCAGACTTCGGACATGCGTTTCCCAATTGGCGTCGTTTTCTGGATGTTCCATAAGATAACGGGCCAGCATCATCGGATTCAGTTGGTTGATGTTGTCGAGATCTGTTTGAATCGGGACGTCTTCGAAATAGTTGGCCCATACGTTATTTTGCATCGGATAGGTCATCATCCATGTCCACACGCTCTGGCGCGCATTCTGATAATAGGCCGTATTGCCTAACTTTAGCCGAATCAGTTCGTCGAAAAGCTCAATCGAACTGACCACATGAGCGCAGTAATCCTCCCTGATTTGTCCGGTTTGGGCATGGACGCGAAACGGCCATGGCGACTGACTGGAATTACCGGTCCGTACCTTGCTTGCTAGTACATCGGCCGCATGAATGGCGGCATCCAGATACCGAGAATTCCCGCTGAATTTATACAGCAGTAACCAGCCATAACCCAGTTCACCAATTTTGTCCGGTTCGAGGTAATAGCGGCCGTCACCACTCCCTGAGTCATCACCGTAGGTGGCCCCTTGATAGACCAGAGAGCCGGCATCGCCGCTGGCGTAGGGTACACCGCCCCAAACCCATGCGGATGGAGTCATGCCATTATCCAAGTGATGAGTGGCCAATTCCTCAACCTTCTGCATGACTGCAATATCACCGGAATACGCATAGTATTTCAACGCCGATTCTATCAGCATGGCGTATAGTCCGGCCGGATTGTGCGGCCAGTTCGCCACCTGTTGGGTATCGGGATCCAGATAACTTTGGCTGAAGTAGGCGGACTCCCCTGTAGCAGGGTCATTGGGGACCCGGTTAAGGAAGTAGTCCCAGGCATTGGCGACCACCTCTCCATATCCGTCCGCCGGTTTAGGCGTCCACGGTATAATCTGATTGTTACTGTCCAGGACGACAGTGTGGCCGTTCAATGTATCGGCTTTTGCTATTCCCCCAGAATTTAACCCGGGGAGGAGAAATTGAAGTATCCCGAGTATTACGGCGGCACTCCATACCCGGCTCAGGCGTCGCAACCATAACTGACTTCTGGATAGCAGCTTCGTACAGTGTGGATTCGCTAACGTGCAATCGGAATTGTTCATAACCGCTCCTTATTGTCTAATTGTTAAATTTCGTTGCGATAACTTGTTAAGGCGATATGTTATGTTTCGCACGACCCTGTGGATGAATATTTGCAGGTTGGCGGTGAGGTGCGAAGCCCAAAATTTGATGTGCTTAATTGTTGGACTTCCTTACATCAGTACCAACCTACAAAACCCCATATATGGGATGTTGAACGTGCAGACATCATCTCGGCACGACTTCCACGGCAGAGAGATTCCATCGATCAGCGGTTGGCGCAAGAGCGTTGATGGTAACTGTCGTATTCGCCTCTGCAATCCTAGTAAGCGATCGTTGTACCCAGAACGTGTCGTCCATGCCTGTATCTACCCATTGGTGCATCATAGTCTGGGCAGTGCCTAAGGTGTGGTCGATGGCGTTGTCCCAATCGTTACCAACTCCGAACACCCAGGCATTGGTCTTCGTGGTGGTCAAATAGACACTGGGTGCTCCTGAAGGAGAGGATGCTCCAGCGCTTGTGCCGACTCCGCCTGCACCGGATATGGATACAACCGTTAGCGACTGGTCGTACTCCTCGTTTGATTGAACGGATTGTACAGATACATTGGAAAGTCCCGTGTTGGCGTACGCACTCCAAACCTCCGATGTGCCGGCCTCGGTATTCGTCCGTCGGACCAGTGTCCAGTTAAGGCCAGCTCCACTGACCGTCGCTGTCTGTCCGCCAGTGACTGCGGGCCCGTCTGAAGCGACAAACGCCAGCAACAACGCATTGGGTTCCGAGGTGCTAAACAAAGGGGTGACGACGGCACCTTGACCGTCCCTCGAAACCACTTGGTCGATGTTGATGCCTGTCGACGTTGCCGGCGCATTAGAGCCCGAGGGTAAGGCTAGGCTTTTCGAAAAAGTCACGTCGACCCAGTAGTTGCTCGAACGCCAAGTCTTAACCGGGAACGCGCTTGAACCATAACTATAGACACCGTTACCTCCATTTTCACCATCCCGAAGCATATGAAGGGGCGCATTATCGGTTCCGTTCTCAGCAAAATACCCGGTATCCGCTGCATAATGTCCATTGGGAGCATAATAGGACGCCACGTAGACAGTGTTAGCGGAGATTGCTACAGGCGTTGAGAAGCGCGCCTGCTGCCAACCCGAGGCAGTTTCACTACTGAAAATCGCGGTCGCAATAAGGTTTCCGTCACTGGTCCATAAATTCCCAATGTGGGTGCCATTGTTAGCATTGCCGCCCTTGTAAAACCGGATGCCGGTGACGAAACCATTCACGTCCGACTTGAACTTTACCCCCAGTTCAACAGAAGATGCATCCGCATGAATTGAATCTTGCGGCACCGACGTTAAGGTCCAGACACTGCTCTCGCTTGCCCCATCCTCGTAGGTATCTCCTCCCCCAGAGAGACCATCACTATTAGCCGCATTAATTTTCACGGACGTTCCGTCGTCATGCCGTACGCGCATGACGCCAGTTGCCTGGTCGAAAGTCCAGCCTGGCTGCGCCAAGTCCGTGCGTTGGCTGAGCAGTTGACCGTCAATCAACACGCTGGATGGCACAAAGGCAACCCGTAATACTTCGGTCGATGCGGCGTCTGCGGTGATGTAGTCAACCTCCGCAGGACTGTAGGAAACCGATTTCACTATCGACGACGAACCGGTGATATGCGTTTCGCCGGTTGGCGCCCATTCGGGAATAGCATGCAGACCTGTCATAAAGTGGCGAATATAGTCGCCGTACCCATCCGTGAACCACTGGTTGTTCACGGTTGGGCCGTCAATGACGATGCCGTTAGACCTTGCCATATAGGTAGCCCAGTTGAAGGCCCGGTAGGCTTTCTCCTTGGCAACCATATCGCCCGTTCGCGCATAAAGCATGGCGTTGATGGACGCGTATCGGGAGGTATGACTGCCCATCACATGCGGGAATGCATTCTGCTCCTTGATGGCGTTGGCCCCATATTGAGGGGCTGCGAAGTTTTTCTCGACCCATGCAATCAGCCCTCGGACATGCGTTTCCCAGTTCGGGTCGTTTTCTGGATGTTCCATGAGGTAACGGGCCAGCATCATCGGATTCAGTTGGTTGATGTTGCCGAGATCTATTTGAATCGGGACGTCTTCAAAATAGTTGGCCCATACGTTATTTTGCATCGGATAGGTCATCATCCATGTCCAGACGCTCTGGCGCGCATTCTGATAATCGGCCGTATTGCCTAACTTTAGCCGAATCAGTTCATCGAAAAGTTCAATCGGACTGACCACATGAGCGCAGTAATCCTCCCTGATCTGTCCGGTTTGGGCTTGGACGCGAAACGGCCATGGCGACTGACTGGAATTACCGGTCCGTACCTTGGTGGCTAGGACATCGGCCGCATGAATGGCGGCATCCAGATACCGAGAATTCCCGCTGAATTTATACAGCAGTAACCAGCCATAACCCAGTTCACCAATTTTGTCCGGTTCGAGGTAATAGCGGCCGTCACCACTCCCTGAGTCATCACCGTAGGTGGCCCCTTGATAGACCAGAGAGCCGGCATCGCCGCTGGCGTAGGGTACACCGCCCCAAACCCATGCGGATGGAGTCATGCCATTATCCAAGTGATGAGTGGCCAATTCCTCAACCTTCTGCATGACTGCAATATCACCGGAATACGCATAGTATTTCAACGCCGATTCTATCAGCATGGCGTATAGTCCGGCCGGATTGTGCGGCCAGTTCGCCACCTGTTGGGTATCTGGTGACAGATAACTTTGGCTAAAGTAGGCGGAGACACCAGTAGCGGGATCATTGGGGACCCGGTTAAGGAAGTAGTCCCAGGCATTAGCGACAACCTCACCATAGCCGGCTGTAGGATTGGGCATCCACGGTATAATCTGATTGTTACTATCCAAGACGATAGCGTGATCGTTCAACGTATCGGCTTTTGCTACTCCCGCAGAATTTAACCCGGGGAGGAGAAATTGAAGTATCCCAAGTATTACGGCGGCACTCCATACCCGGCTCAGGCGTCGCAACCATATCTGACCTCCGGATAGCAGCTTCGTGCGGTGTGGATTCGCTAACGCGCAATCGGAATTGTTCATAACTGTACCTTATTGCCTAATTGTTTAACTTCGCCGCAATAAAGCGGGTAAATTTTTAGATTATTTCTTTGCCGCCACCGAAAAGGCATCACAAGAAGCAATATCGCCACTTTCCAAGCCTTTGCGCAGCCAATAGGTTTGTTGCTTCCGGAAAAACTGTCCCAGCCTTTTTCAGATTTCGCTGAAACCTCGTCTCAACCCGCCTCCAGGGATTCTTTTACGTCATCCCATTTGTCATTCGCGGTATCGGCAATTTCCATGGCTTTCGCTTCGGCTTGTTCGAGTTTGGGTTACAATTCATCAATTGCCGCACGAATATCGCTGATCGCTTCCTGAGATTCGTCCATTGCCTTGTTATTAAGTTCAGTAAGTTTGGCTTGTTGTTCATCAATGGAAGATATGTTTTTCGAGTCAGGGTAAGGAAATGCTCCTTCCTTGTGAAAAAGGAAGGAGCTAATCCCAAAGTCAGCAAGTTTTATTTTCTATCTAGTGCAGTGTACGTCTACGAAAGTTGTATTTTGTTTCTTTATAAATGGTTGGGTGACACGAACCGATACTGTCTGGGGTCCGTTTTGCTTGGTTTTTACACCGGCCACATAAACCTCTTGAACCGAGCATCCCGGTTGATCCACAATTTCGATTTGGTGAATACCAACCTCTGGAGCTTCAACGTGTGCCTCATGGTATACCTGTACTTCAGGCGCCCAATACGAATATTTATCATTTCTGGCGCCGAGTGTGTCAGTCCAGGTGATCCCTAGCCCATCCATGATGGCTCCATTTTCGTCATAGAACCTCGTGTCGATTTCATGAGGTGCTCTAGGCCCGACTTTAAAATTGTCGGTCTTGGAATCACTCGGGACAAACCCATGTGTGTTTTGGTCGCAATCGACAATAGATAGGTCGCAGCCGTAGTCTTCTACGGGGGTCAACCAGGCCTTGTATTCGCCGCCATTATTGGGGGTGTCCTCATAGGGGAGGAGCTGGACGGGGACGCTACCTCCGGGGAGGGGGACGGGAGGAACCTTGTGCTCGCACCCGCCAGTCGCCACAACACCTGTGAAAACACCGCCGTCTACTGTAACCCGACGGCATGAAGCAGGATCCGTTGACAACAGGGTCTTTCCTGAAGGATCCGTGACCATAAAGACGTAGGTCCCCTTGTCTAAGCCCTTAGCGTTAGTACCGGCGCCCTTGCCTGGCCCGCCGTTTAGGTAAACAAGTTCTTTGCTAGCGTAAATGTTGAAGTTTACCTCGCTGCCGTCCTCGAGCGATGTCCAAATTGCTTCGGAAAATGCCGGCTGCGCCATGGCAGTCGCCGCGATCACACTCAGCACAGATAAGATTGTCTTTTTTTTCATGGCTAAATCCTCATGTAAATTTGTATGTCACTTTGCCTATTTCTCATATAGTTTTAATTTGTTCACTTCATATTCCCTCCGCCTGTATTCATAGGTTTTTATTTATTATCCAAGCCGATTTTTGGGCTGTGAGTTGCCTCAATGACGGCTAACGGATTCGAGTGAATTCTGTCCTCGGCTTTTCCCCGCTTTCGCATGGCTATGACGTAGGCGCTTGCTAGGTCAGGGTTCGATCAGTTTTTTGCTCGTTATAAAACCGTGCAGATTGCCTGCGCTGTCTTCGTAGTATCCCACGATGTCACCGCGCGGATTGAGTCCTGTCGCTACCGTTCCCACGGCCCCTTGCAGCACGGCACCGGGTACCTGGATGGCAGTAAAATTGCTTTTGTTCTGCAGAAAACCGGCCTGATTGCCATTGGTGTCCGTAGAATGGCCTACGATTTCACCGCGCGAATTGATTCCGCGAGCGGCGGTCAACGGGGCTTCGGGGACGCCGATGGTGCGGAAAACGTTTTTGCTCAGTAGAAATCCGTGCGTATTGGAAGCGGGGCTGTTGTCCTGGTACTGGCCTACGATTTCGCCTTTGGCATTGATTCCATTCGCCAACGTGGAGGCCGACCCGAGGAAATCGAGGGTAGTAAACTCGCCTTTGCGCAGCAGAAAACCGTGAGTCTTAAAAGGAGGGTAACCGTCCTGGTACTGGCCTACGATATCGCCCCTGGGATTGATCCCATTGGCAAACGTGAAGGTTGAGCCGGGAACGTCGACGGGGGTGAACTCGCCTTTGCTCAGTCGAAAACCGTGGAAGCGGCTGCCGATGTCCAGGTAATGACCGACGATATCCCCTGTTAGGTTGATGCCCGTTGCAAACGTGGAGACCGCACCGGGGAAGTCGATGGGGGCGAACTTGCCTTTGCTGAGCAGAAAACCATGAGAATTGGGCGGGCTGCTGTCCAAGTAATAGCCTACGATGTCGCCTTTGGGGCTGATCCCGATTGCTAGCGTGGCGGTCGCGCCGGGGGCGTCGATGGGGGAGAAACCGTGTTCCTGGGCCTGGCTACTGCGCATAAGGCAAAAGGCTAACAGCAGAGTAAATCCAAGGGGAATGAAGCGTGGCATCGTAATAAAGTGCATGGCGGACTCCCAATTCGGAAACAGGACAGTAGTTCGGCGAAGGTGCATAGGCAGCTGCAGGCGCCTGATCCCGTATCAATAACACGCAGGATGGCTCGCAAATATCTGGAGTCTGGGCGCTGTCGACTTACACCAGGACTAGATGATAGTCGCGAGATTAAAGAATGATCTGTGCGTTGGCGAACTCAGCTGCTGTTAATTTTTCGACTGTGGTTTGCCGAGGAGGGGAAAACGAAGACGAGAGAGGGGCTTTTAGGTGATTATTTAGAATAAGTCCGGGGGCTTTAGCGGGTGGGGAATTCGTGCTGGCGACCGGGCAATTAGCGAAAGTGAGCGGTATCAGTTCGGCTGAACCGGCCAATGGGGGGCAATTTGCAGCTTCGATTTTTCGCGGCATAAAACCTAAGCCTTGGCCCTCTCGAACAATGTTAGCTTAATCTTTTTCTTAGTATACTGGCACGGCCGGTTAAAGTTGTGAGCAAACTGTGATGGGTTTGTTAGCACTCCCTCCATAACACAAATAATAATTTTGAGGGTTTTTCATATGGAACAGAATGTTACTTACGCATTCGGGCCGTTTCGCCTGGAAACAAGAACCCAGTTCCTGTACCATGAAGGCGAGAACGTACGTTTACAGCCTAAGGTTTACCGTTTATTGCTGTATTTTTTGCAGCATCCGGGGCGCCTGATTTCCAGGGAGGAGCTTTTCGAGGGGGTGTGGCGCGGTATGATTGTCGAGGATGCGTCCTTGCGGCAGGCCGTTAACGCCTTGCGCAAGGCCTTGCTCGACGATAGCAAAACGCCGAGTTATATCTTGACCGTTTGCAAACGCGGCTATCGTTTTCTCCCTGAAGTCGCGAACGTCAGCACAGTTCAAACGAAGAGTCTGCCCGACCAGTCAAAAACCGAATATTCCGATACCGGATGGCAATATGATGCCGCATTGGAGCAGTTGCTCGAAGCGTTTGAACAAGCCGCCGTCGGCAACAGGCGCCTAGTTTTTTTGAATGGCGACAGGGGGATAGGTAAAACGGCTTTACTTGAGCGGTTTCTGGCCAAAATCAGTCGTTCCGAGCTGACCATGCTTCGTGCCCGTTGCGTGCAATTAGGCGGAGCCGCAGAACCCTTTCTGCCCTTGTTGGAAGCCTTGGAGCGTCGGTGTCAGGAGCCTTCTGGCAAGCGGATGATCGAATCCCTGCATCGGGTTGCGCCAACCTGGCTTTATCAAATGTTGAATATGCTTGAGCCAGAGGAAATCGCCGCACTGCAGCCGAAAGTTTCGCAGCTCAGTACCGGTCGCATGTTGCGCGAAGGAGCCGATTTCTTTGAAAAACTGGGGAGCGATCAGCCTTTAATCCTGATCCTGGATAATTCGCACTGGAGCGACGAGTTCACCCTGGATTTGCTGAATTTTTTGGTGTCCAGATGCTCGCCTACGCGGTTGCTGATGATACTCAGCTTCCGGTCGAGCGAAAACTGCGCCGGTACCCGGCGGCTTGAAGAGATGCGCGAGGAATTGAGGCATCGGGGATTGTGTCAGGAATTGTCATTACATAGGTTGCAGTAAGGCGGGTCTGTGCTCGAATTTATCGCGGAGCTGACTCGAAAGCTGGATTCGCCGAAGGACAATCCACTAAGGGAGGGTTATGACCTAACGGCGGTATCGGCCGGGTAGGCAAGCTTGATGAGTAAAAGTCTTAGTTCTCGGGATGAGTTGATAAAAATCAACCATAATTTATGGAAGGATTTTATTAGGCTTGGAAAACAGTCTGCGACCGCATTTGCGGCCGCAGATCGTAAAGTCAATTAGTTGAGGACTTTTACGTTTTCCGCTTGCGGGCCTTTAGGGCCGCGGGTAACGGTAAATTCAACTTTTTGGCCTTCATCCAGGCTTTTGTAGCCGCCTGCATTGACGATGCTTCTGAAGTGAACGAAAACATCGGGGCCTGAACTTTGTTCGATGAAACCGAAGCCTTTTTCAGAGTTAAACCATTTGACGGTGCCAGTAGTAATTGTAGACATAGTAAGTCCTGTATAAATAGATATTGATTTTAAGCCTTAATAAGGCTGGGTCTAGCTGGTAAAATTGGAACTTACTAAATGAAAAACAGTACGAGAAACTACGAGAGAAACGTCGAAATGGTAAACAGAGGGTAAATCTTCTTTTCAAGCTGGGGCTAGTATCTGCTTATTATTTCACGATGTCAAACACTATTTTGCAATCGCATGGGAGCGAAGCGGGGAGGGGCGCCGACAAGAAGGCAAATAGATTGAAAAGGTCTCCCTGTTAGTCCATGTTGACTAACAGGGAGACGCCACTTTTTAGAGACAACATCAATGACCAGGCTTTCCCTCGTAATCGTCACGGCCAAAGAATCCTGAGTCAGCCGAGTCTTTCACCAAAAGCGAATATAAATTACGTGCCGAAGCGACGGTAGGTCCCCCCTTATAGATGGCTAAACCCTTCGTCGCCGGGTCTTTATGCTCGTGGATAATCGCATCGGCGACAGCCAGACCCAGGCTTTGTCCCTGATAATTGTCGATGCCGAAATGGACGCCCAGGTAAATTCGGCTCTGGCCGTTTTCTAACTGAAGCTCGGAGAATGTCGAAACATCGCGCGTGGTTCCGTCCTGGCCGCCAATGGGAGTTTGCAGCTGACCGGTACCATTATTGGTGCCAATCAGCCAAGGCAGAGTGGTCAAGGCCACCGGCGTATTGTCCGGAACGATTTTATCGGAACGGAAAAATGCCCGGAGTATCTCCGTGCCAGCCGCGACGGTGGCGCTATGGCCGCTGGTACTGGATGGATGGGATGGCGTCGTCGCCAACGGTTTCCAAATATAGTCGGCTACCGCACCTGAGGCATCGGCGTTGATCGCGGTGATCGGACGCCAGAAAACCAGATCGTATTTCGACTGCCAGGCGGCAATGCGGGCATCGGCCAGTGCGTTATCCAACGCAGCAAACAATTTAGCGTTCTGATCCAGCGTTAAATTGCGTGCTGCCGAGGCGGTCCTTGCCGCCTCGTTGACGAACACTTCCGCATCCGATTTGTAATATAAAGCCTGGAGCAGTTGGTCACTGCTGCGGTTCCCCGGATGCGCGGAATCCTGGCCGTGGGTCTTTACGAAATCCACCTCCTGCGTGTATTCGGCACTGCCGACTTTCAGCGAAGGCGGGACGGCCGCAACCAGTTGCTGTTTTTTCAGGGTACTCAAGCTAAACGGCGTGACGTTTTTCCAATTGAAGTCAATGGCCGCCGCCGGCTGTATCGCGCCTTCCACAAATCCGGTAGGCGCGCCTATGATCGGATCAATGTCGCCGGCTGTGCCGTTACTCGGCCGCCATAATCCAACACCCGGATTGCCGGTGGCATTCGGCGCGACGGCGCCGCTTCCGTTGACAAAGAGATTGGTCGAGGGGGTATAGGTTGTCCTGATCGCCGCGTTGTCATCCTGTCTGGCGCTCAATGCGGCGGCGGCCGCCTGATGTCCTGCCGCGATACCGGGATCGCTAGCGTTAACCCCCGTTAGATCGCTTTCTAACTGATCATGCAACCACTGGCGGGTTGCGGCCCAGGCATCATTGTTTGGTAAGGCGCCGACCAGTACGTCATAGGCCGCTTGCGCTGCCGCAGCCGATGCTGAATGCGCAGTCAAACCGCTGGGAGCAGTGCTTTCCTGAGAGTAATAGCCCTTGCGGCTAAAATGATCGACCGCATTGACCGCGTCGAAGACCGCCCTGGCTTCTATCGCATGAAGGCGTGTGGCAACATTCGAGTTGAGGGCGATGCTCTTGTTTCCGTCCGAAAGGGAGGTTGCGCCTTTTGTCGCCAGAAGGGTGTATTCATTCCAGTCGGTCACCGCGTCGGCAAAAGTCTGCGTTGCCGATAGGGTGGCCGCGACAGCCAAAGCGATTCGGGAATAAGTTTTTGGGGAGGCTAAAGTGTTCATGATATGTCCTTATTGAGTGAATGGAGTCAGTTGCCTCTAGAGTCGCGCCAGGAGGACGGGCTGCTTGTCATGTTAAACGACCCGCACCGCAAGCACCCCTTGGATCGAACCGATTCGGGCAAGCAGGGGAGGCGGAATGTGATCGTTGATATCGATCAGCGAATAGGCGTAATCGCCGCGGGACTTGTTCAAGAAGTCAACGATATTGATCTTGTGCTCGGCCAGAATGCCGGTAATCTGGCTGACCATACCGGGTACGTTTTCGTTGGCGATCGCCAGCCGCAAGCCTTCGGTGCGGGGCAGGTGAACGTCAGGAAAATTCACCGAACGGCGAATGTTGCCGTTCTCCAGGAAATCGCGCACCTGTTCCGAAACCATCGCCGCGCAGTTGTCCTCGGCTTCGGCGGTGGAAGCGCCGAGATGCGGTAAAACGATCGTGCGCGGGTGATTCAACAAGGCCCGCGAAGGAAAATCCGAAACATAAGCATGAAGCGTGCCGGATTCCAGAGCGGCCAAAACGTCGCTTTCATCGACGATGGCGGCACGGGAGAAATTCAATAAAGTCGCTTTCGGCTTTATCTTGGCGAGGCGCGCCGCGTTGATCAAATGACGGGTATGATCGTTCAGCGGCACGTGCAGGGTTACGAAATCGGCGCGCGCCAACAGTTCGTCCAGGCTGCCGGCGGCAATCGCATCCGACGATAACTGCCAGGCGCTTTCGACCGTTAATTGCGGATCGAAGCCGATGACTTTCAGGCCGAGCGCGGCCGCAGCATTGCTGACTTTGACGCCGATGGCGCCCAGCCCCACGACTCCCAAGGTCTTGCCGGCCAGCTCAAAGCCGAGAAGCGTTTCTTGCCTTGTTCGACCAGCGTTTCAAGTTCGTCCCCGTCGCCTTCGAGATTTTTGGTGAAATGCCAGGCATCGGGAATATTGCGCGCCGCCAACAACAGACCCGCGATGACCAATTCAGTCACCGCATTCGCATTGGCGCCCGGCGCATTGAATACGGGAATGCCGCGCTTGGAGTATTCGGCAACAGGAATATTGTTAACGCCGGTGCCGGCTCGGCCAACCGCTTTGACCGTTTCGGGAATGACGACATCATGCAAATCGTGAGAGCGTAGCAGGATCGCATCGGGGCGATCGACTCCCGGCCCGATTTCAAAGCGTCCGGATGGAAATTTTTCCAGGCCGGTGCGGGATAGCGTGTTATAAGTTTTGATCTTGAAGAGAGGGAAATTCTGTGTCATCTGGATTTTTTTATTATGTATGTTTAATGAGGGTCCCGGCGCGATTCGGCTAAGCGCGTTACTGCTGCGGTGTCGGCAGTCCGTTTTGATCGAACAGTCCTTCAAACAAGACCGAACTCAAATAGCGTTCACCCGAATCCGGTAACACCACCACGATCGTTTTACCTTGATTTTGGGGCTGCTTGGCTTGACGAACCGCTACCGCCACTGCAGCACCACTTGATATTCCGGAGAGGATGCCTTCTTCTCTTGCCAATCGCCGCGCATAGTCAATCGCCTCTTCATTGGTCACTTGTCCGATTTCGTCAATCAGCGATAAATCCAGCACGTCGGGCACGAATCCCGCCCCAATGCCCTGTATTTTGTGCGGTCCCGGCTTCAGCTCCTCGCCGGCAAGCCGTTGCGTGAGTACCGGGCTGGCGGCGGGTTCGACCGCGACAGAAAGTATCGGCTTGCCCTGGGTCTGTTTGATATAGCGTGAAACGCCGGTGATGGTGCCGCCGGTTCCGACGCCGGCAACAAAGATGTCGATTTTACCGTCTGTGTCGTGCCAAATTTCAGGCCCCGTGGTTTGTTCATGAATCGCAGGATTCGCGGGGTTTTTAAACTGTTGCAGCAAGACGTAGCGATTAGGGTCGGAAGCGGCGATTTCTTCGGCCTTGGCGATCGCGCCGCTCATGCCGCGCGCCGCCTCGGTCAGCACCAGTTTCGCGCCGTAGGCGATCAATAGTTTTCTGCGCTCCAGGCTCATGCTTTCCGGCATCGTTAGCGTCAGCGGGATGCCTTTGGCGGCCGCAACAAAAGCCAGTGCAATGCCGGTGTTGCCGCTGGTCGGTTCAATCAGCTCCTTGCCGGGCCCCAAAAGCCCGCGTTTTTCGGCATCCTCAACCATCGCGGCGCCGATGCGGCATTTAACGGAATAGGCGGGATTGCGCCCTTCGATTTTGGCGAGAATGGTCGCGTTAGCGTAAACGCTAATTCGATTCAGCTTTACCAGAGGCGTGTGGCCAATAGACTTGGCGTTATCTTCAAACCAATGCGGCATCTTGTTTCCTAATGATTGAATGAATATTTTTAAGTTGTTTCTGGCGGGGCTCAGCTCATAACCTTGAGCTAAGGTTAATCGGGATGACCTATAAATTGAAACGATATTATTGGGTATGTATATCAAATAATAAGATGAGAACCAGAGGGCGGTTCTGTGCCTGCTGAGGCAAGGTTGAGGGCAGGCCCGATCAGGATGCCTTGTATGCGCGGAGGGTAAAGGCTGAAATGCTATTGGAGAAAGATAGGCTTTTTCGGGGGGGTGATGGGTCAACCCGGACGTATCGCCAATAAATAGAGGCCCAGACCGACCATGACGATGCCGCTGACCAGCTTGAGCCAGCGGCCTTCGTTTTCCTGAAGCCGCCGTTGGCTGAGCGTGAATATGCCGATGCCGAGCACGACCGCATCGTCAAACATATAGGCCGCGTTGTACAGCAGCAGGTAGCCGTAATAACTCAAACCGTCCAGGTGCTGCAAGGTCAGGATGCGGGTATAAAGCGCCGGAAAACCCGAGGTGCAGAGAAACTCGACGATCTGCACCAGGACGGCCAGAACCACGGCGCCGAGCATCGCGCCGAGCAGATTTTCGGCTTGCAGGATATGGCGGATTTGCGTATAGATGCCGGGTTTTGATCTTTGCGGTATCGACAGAGAAATCCCGCGTCCGTAGACCAGGAAATCCTTGATATGGATTGTGCCGGCGGCTATCGCCATGGCCGCGATGAGGGTTTCCGAGCTGCGTGATAGCCCGACGAGCAGAAACAGGTTCAGCCAGGCCGCCATGAAGGCCAGATAGGCGACTCCTTCCACCGCGATAAAGGTCCCTGCAACCGCGAGCATGCGCCAGCGGTTTTGCATCGGCGCCAACAGCGAGATCATCAGGATCAATACCCACATCGAACAGGGGTTCAATCCGTCGAGCAGGCCCATCGCCAGCGTAAACAGCGGCAGGCCGATCTGTTCGAGCGACAGGGTATGGCCGAACAGCGAGACTTCGAAACTTTCCGGCTCCGAAGGAGCGGTGGTCTCTCCTTCGCAACTTAGGCTTTGATCGGCGCTACAGCTATCCGGGGCGGATGGGGAGGCTTTTGGGGTCTGCTGAGCCTGAGCCAGCGCAGCCCTGATCCGCCGTCCTGTGTCAGCCTCTTCCGCAAAGCCGACGATCAACTGTCCATTGATATAAAAGGCCGGCACGCTTAATTGCTTGAGACCCTCAGCGTTTGATAGTTGCCGCAAGCGTCCAAGTGCGAGGGCGTCCTGGCCGACATCGCGTATCGATAACCGCACCTCCGGGCGCTCGGCAGACAAGACGGACAGGAAGGCTTCGGCCTTCTCGCAATGCGGGCAGCCTGTGCGCACGAAGGCTTCGATATCGATGGCCGCCTGAATCGTATCGGAAGAAGCCTGGGTTACAGATGCCTTCGATGGGGACTCGGCGGCAGCGAGGCCTGCATTACCTATCAGTAATATCAGCAGTAAGGCCAGGATGTTACTCTTCGGCACGTCATACAGAGATTGGAGGGCTTTCATTCGAGTTCTTGATTGATGCGGCAAGGCTTTTATTATAAGGCGCACTACCAGGAATCTCGTTGATGCAGCGAATTTCTTCCTGTCGAAGGAAGATAAGGATGGGGTTGCCGGGAGGGTCAAGAGATATGCGTGAAGTTCTTTAATCGCTAACCATCGGGATTTTGCCGCTAACACCTTGGGGAGTGGTTGAGGGTGTGCCTGGTAACAATCAAGATCAGTTGACTTAGGTTTTAGAAATACAAGCTGGGCCGCAAACGCGGCCGCAGCTTGCAAAGAAAACTTAGATGGCTCTTACGTTTTCAGCTTGGGGGCCTTTGGGGCCTTGCGAAACGGTAAATTGCACGCTTTGGCCTTCGTCAAGCGATTTGTAGCCGCTTGATTCGATGTTTCTGAAGTGAACGAAAACATCAGGGCCTGATTTCTGTTCGATAAAGCCGAAGCCTTTTTCAGAGTTAAACCATTTAACGGTGCCGGTAGTTATTGTAGACATGATAAGTCCTAGTAGATAATGAGTATAAAGCCTTAGAAAGGCGAGTCAAGCTGGTAAAGTTGTAAATTACTTAATGAAAAACAGGACGAGCAGCTACAGGAGAGACATCGAAATGGTAAACAGAGGGTAAATCTTCTTTTCAAGCTGGCGGTAGTATGAGCTTCCTCTATTGTATTGTCAAGGTATATGTTGCAATACGATATTAAGGCAGACAAATTTCCTTTTAAAAAAATTCGGAGGGCAATCATGAAAACCTTGTTATTTTTGCTGGTATTATTGGCCTCGACCCCGGTAGCGGCCGCGGGCGCTCATCATCCTGACTCCGTCGGACAGGAAAAACTCGGCTCTACCGACTTTCCGGTATCCTGCGCTCCTGAGACGCGCGACGAGTTCAACCAAGCGGTCGCGATGCTGCATTCGTTCTGGTATGACGAGGCCAACAAGACCTTTCGCCGGATTGCCGAGTCCGATCCCGAGTGCGCGATGGCTTACTGGGGTGTCGCGATGAGCCTGTACCGGCAGTTATGGGCCACGCCGCCGACCGAAGACGAACTTCGGGAAGGGCGCGCGGCCTTGCAAAAAGCGAAAGCGCTGGCCGTCAAGACCGAGCGCGAACAGCTTTATCTAGCCGCGCTGGATGCCTTATATCGGAGCGAAGAGGCCAACTATGGCAAAAGAAAGCTCGCTTACGAACAGGCGATGGCGAAGGTTCAGGCCCGGTTTCCGGACGACCTCGAAGCGAACGTGTTTTATGCGCTCGCCTTGATTTCGACCGCCTCGCCGCAGGATAAGACCTATGCGAAGCAGAAACAAGCGCTGGCGCTGTTGCAGAAAGTGCTGGATGCGGTGCCGAATCATCCCGGCGTCGCACATTACATCATCCACGCGAGCGACAATCCGGAACTCGCCTCCTTGGGGCTGGCTGCCGCGCGCTCCTATGCGCGCATTGCGCCGGCGGTTCCGCATGCGCTGCACATGCCTTCGCATATCTTCATCCGTCTGGGGCTTTGGCAGGATGCGGCCGATTCGAATCTGGCCGCGTACCGTGCCGCGACGGACTATGCGCGGGACAATTTTCCAGGCAAAGTCTGGGATCAGCAACTGCATTACATGGATTATCTGCTCTATGTCTATCTGCAATCGGGCCAGCGTGACAAGGCGGAGGCGATTTGGCGGGAAGCGGCGGCGATCCAAAAACCACATCCCGAGAATACGACTTCCGCTTATGCGCTGGCCGCGATTCCGGCGCGCTATGCGATCGAACGCCAGGCATGGTCCGAAGCGGCCCAATTGGGCATTCGTCCTCTGGCCTTTCCATGGGAAAAATTCGGCTGGTGCGAGGCGATCACGCATTTTGCGAAAGGCCTGGGCGCGGCCCGGAGCGGCGATCCGGCAACGGCGCGGACCAGCCTACAGCGGTTGGAGGCGCTGCGGAATGCGGCCAAAGCCGCACACAACGCCTATACGGCCGATCAGATCGAGATTCAGCGTCTGGCGGTCGCGGCCTGGATGGCGCGCGCAGACAAGCAGGATCAAGAAGCGGAACGGCTGATGCGCGCCTCGGCGGATTTGGAGGATGCCACCGAAAAGGACAATGTCACGCCTGGAGCGATCATCCCGGCCCGCGAACTGTTGGGCGATTTGCTGCTGGATATGCGGAAGCCGAAGCAGGCTTTGAAAGAATATAAGGCTTCACTGCAACGAACGCCGAACCGGATGCATGGTTTGCAGGGCGCGGAAAAGGCGGCTCAGGCCGGATAATGATCGATGATCGCGAACGCCCGGTCGATCTGCTCCAGGCCGTTATAAAAATGCGGCGAAAAACGGATGCCGGCGCCGCGTAGCGCGCAGATCACCTTTTGCTGCATCAGATACGGATAAAGCGCCGGGTTCGGAATCTTTTTATGCCGGAACACTACGATGCCGGACTTCAACTGCGACGGGGTAGGAGAAAGCAGTTCCAGTTCGGCATGCTGTTCGATGCGCTGCCGGAGGTAATCGATCCTTTCGAACAGCGCGGCTTCGACCGTCTCCATGCCGGTGTCGAGCAGCAGCGACAGGCTGGCCGATAAGGCATGAATCCCGAGCATGTTCGGGCTGCCGCATTCGAAGCGGCGGGCGCCCGGATGCATTTCCCAGGGTTTGTTCTCGTAGTTGTGCGTGTCCTTCATCATATGCCAGCCGAACTGGGTCAGCTTGAGCCTGTCCCGGGCTTCCGGCGTCGTATAGAAAACGCCGAGCCCTTCCGGGCCGAACATCCATTTATGGCCGTCGGCCATCACGAAATCGGCCTGGCAGGCCTGCACGTCGAAACGCACCGCGCCGATGCTTTGAATCGCATCGACACAGAACAGGATGCGGCGCTGCTTGCAGAAGGCGCCGATCCGTTCGATGTCGAGCCTGAGGCCGGTCGCGAACTGTATCGAACTGATCGTCAGCAGACGCGTATTACGGTCGACCAGCGCAAACAACGCGTCTTCCGGCGTTGCGGCGGCATGGAGATCGGCCTGGCGCAGTTCGACGCCCTGTGCGGCGAGCGATTCCCAGGGCAGGCGGTTCGACGGAAATTCTTCGTTGCTGGTCACGATGTTGTCGCCGGTCCGCCAGTTCAGGCCATAGGCGACGAAAGACAGCGCCTCCGAGGTATTCTTGACCAGCGCGATGTCGTCCGGGCTTGGCGCATTGATCAATGCCTTGAGCTGTGCGCGCAGCAGCGATTCCTTTTTGAGCCAGTCCGGATAAAACGCCGCGCCGTAGGTGCAATTTTGCTCGGCAAACTCGGCCACCGCCCGGCGCGTTCTTTCAGGCCAGGGCGCGACCGCGGCATGATTCAAATAAATCAGGTCTTCGGCTAAGGGAAATTCGGGATGTTTATTGGGCATCGCTTTCTCGTTCGATGATTTGCACGCGCTGGGTAATTCCGCACACCAGCGTATAAGGGATCGTGTCCGCACAGTGCGCGATTTCCTCGACCGGCAACGCCTCGTTCCATAAGGTGACCGGGTCGCCCGGTTTCGCGTCCGGCTGCGAGGCCAGATCGACCGTGATCATGTCCATCGACACCCGGCCGATCAGCGGTACGCGGCGGCCGTTCACCCGCACCGGCGTGCCGGCTTTCGCATAGCGCGGATAACCGTCGCCGTAACCGACCGCGACCACGCCAAGGAGCGTCTCTTCGGGACAGCGCCAGGTGCCGCTGTAGCCGACCGTCTCGCCCTGGTGCACAGGCTTCACCGCGATCAACTGCGAATACAGGCCCATCACCGGCTTGAGGCCGAGCTCCCTGCCGGTCAGCTCAGGAAACGGCGAGATGCCGTAGAGCATCACGCCGGGCCGCACCCAGTCGGCCAAGGCTTCCTGCCAGCCCAGAACGCCGGCCGAGTTCGCGATGCTGCGCTCGCCTGGGAAGTTTTCGAGCGTGTCGTTGAACAAGGCGATCTGCTGCGGCGTTTTCGGGTCCGCCTTGTCGTCCGCATTGGCCAGATGCGTCATGAAGCGGATCGGGCCTGAAATGATCCGGCATTGCCGCAGGCGTTGATAGGCGCCGGCGACATCGGCCGGGCGAAAACCGAGCCGGTTCATGCCGGTGTCGATCTTGAGCCAGACGCCGAGTTTTTCGGTTTCCTCGCGAGCTTCGAGGATTTCGAGCTGCTGATAAGAATGTACGATCGTGTCGAGGCCCTGCTGCAAAAATGCGTCCAGATCCTCGCCGCTCCGGAAACCTTCGAGCACCGTGACCGGCTGAGTGAAGCCGGCTTTCCGCAGCCTGATTCCTTCATCGCCTCTTGCTACCGCGAACGCATCGACGCCGGCCAGCGCGTCGGCGATGCGCAGCAAGCCGTGGCCGTAGCCGTTGGCCTTGATCACCGCCATGATTTTCGCGGCGGGCGCGTGGCGCCTGACGACGGACAGGTTATGCGTGACCGCCTCGGTATTCAGTACAGCATAGGCGGCGGGCGTCATCGGGCGGCGCTCCCTGTCGGAAGATGCGTGAGGCTATTCATAAAAGTCCTGGTCATACTGGCTGCCTGCGTAATTCTCGAAACGGGTAAACTGGCCGAGGAAGGTCAGGCGCACGGTGCCCAAAGGGCCATTACGCTGCTTGCCGATGATCAGTTCGGCGATGCCTTTGTCCGGGCTGTCTTCGTTATAGACTTCGTCGCGATACACGAACATGATCAAGTCGGCGTCCTGCTCGATCGCGCCCGATTCGCGCAGGTCCGACATTACCGGCCGCTTGTTCGGCCGCTGTTCGAGATTACGGTTCAACTGCGACAAAGCGATCACCGGCACATTCAGCTCCTTGGCGAGCGCTTTCAAACCGCGCGAAATGTCCGAGATCTGCTGTACGCGGTTGTCGCCGCTGCTTGGCGACTGCATCAGTTGCAGGTAGTCGAGCACGACCAACCCGAGCGGGCCGTGCTCGCGCACCAGTCGTCGCGCCCGCGAACGCACTTCGGTCGGCGTCAGCGCGGGGGTGTCGTCGATGAATAGCTTGGTCTCGGCCAGCAGGCTCATCGCGGACGTCAGCCGCGGCCAGTCGTCGTCTTCGAGCTTGCCGGACCTGACCTTGTGCTGGTCGATGCGGCCCAAGGACGACATCATCCGCATTGCCAGGGCATCGCCCGGCATTTCCATACTGAATACCGCGACCGGCATCCGGCTCTTGATCGCGACATTCTCGGCCATGTTCATCGCTATAGTCGTTTTTCCCATGGAAGGCCTGCCCGCGACGATGATCAAATCGGCCGGTTGCAGGCCGGAGGTCAGGCGGTCGAGTTCGGTGAATCCGGTGCTCGCGCCGGTGATCGATCCTTCCTGCGCGAACATCACCTCGATCCGGTCGACCGCCTTGGCGAGCAGCGATTTGATCGGCTGGAAGCCGCTTTGTCCCTTTTGCCGCTGTTCGGCGATCCTGAACACTTCGCGTTCGGCGTTTTCTAGCAGTTCGGCGGTATCGCGGCCTTCGGTATTAAAGGCGGAGTCCGAAATGTCGGTGCCGATGTGAATCAGTTGTCGTAACACCGAGCGGTCGCGGACGATATTCGCATAGCTGACGATGTTCGCGGCGCTCGGCGTGTCCTTCGCGAGCATGCCCAAATAAGCCAGGCCGCCGGCATTGTCGAGTTCGCCGATGGATTCCAAGGCTTCCGAAATCGTGACGACATCGAAAGGAATCTGTTTGTCGGCCAGATTCTCGATCGTTCTGAAAATCAGTCGGTGGTCCTTGCGGTAAAAATCGTCGGCGGTGACCTTGTCCGCGACCGAGTCCCAGGTCTGATTGTCCAGCATCAGACCGCCCAGCACCGATTGCTCGGCCTGGATGGAATTGGGCGGAACTTTTAAAGAATCATGCGCGTAATCGCGCGGAAAGCTAAGGCTGTCAGGCATCTAGTCGGAAGATAAAAGAGTAGGTGATGATTATGAAGGGCAAGCGCCCTTGATTTGATATACTGTTATTTTATCAAAATTCGAGGTAACCCGGTGCGCTGTCAGCCGCATTGGGAAAATTCATTGGGAGTAAAAGATGCTGAATAAAGTTATGTTGATAGGAAGGTTGGGGGTCGATCCTGAAGTTCGCTTCCTGCCGAGCGGCGGTCAGGTCACGACCATTCGCCTGGCCACCAGCCGAAGATGGCGGGATAAACAGACGAATGAACGCAAGGAAGAGACCGAATGGCACCGCGTGGTGTTTTTTAGCCGTCTCGCCGAAATTGCGAGCGAATATTTGAAAAAAGGCAGTCAGGTCTATGTTGAAGGCCGCATCCGGACCCAGAAGTGGCAAGGACAGGACGGACAAGACCGTTATACGACCGAAATCGTCGCGGAAGAAATGCATATGTTAGACAGCCGCAGCGGCGGCACCGCCAGCTTTGGCGGCGATCAACCGCAATCGGGTTATGCGTCTTCGAGCCGGCCGTCGGCTCCAGCAGCAAGATCGGATGCGCCGACGTCTTCGGGCTCGATGCCGCCATCTCCGTCTCCATCTAATTACGATGATTTTGACGACGACATTCCGTTCTAAAACTATCTTACTATTTTTGTCAAAAAGCTCATAAAACCCGCATCATTGCGGGTTTTCTATGCGGCATGTCAATGCCTGTGAAAATCTTGACGAATACATCCGTCAGTTCAGATTACACACTCGTATAAAAAAGAGGATCTTACGTGCTCAAATTCAGCAGGGAACAAACAGAACTTAAATGGGTTGCCGATTTTATTTGGAATATCGCCGACGATGTACTGCGCGACTGGCTCCTCCCCATGCTAATGAACGGCCAAGTCACAGTTAAATAGTCAACAGAATGAGCATGAGCTATCAGGCAACGTTTACCCGGCTGGCACAACCTTACCCTCGAAGACTTGCTGGTGGCCTATCGCAAGGCTAAGGCGGATTGCTTCTTTGAAAACACTTTTCCCACTGCTATCAAGTTCGCCGAGTACGAGCAAGAATTGCTGGCTAATCTGAAAGCGCTGCTTGCCAGTCTGCAAAAAAATAACGGCTTTGCCAAAAATGCGGATTATCTGGGCGAATTTCGTCTGCTACCCAAGAAGCTGTCTTTCAAGCCCAAAGCAGATGCAGGCAACGGCCATGTACATTTTTCAAACCCGCAACGGGCTTTCGAATATCTGACTAAAAACAATGATCTGACGCCCGAGTTTCGGATTGTTGGCGACTTTCCAGTGGACAGCCATATCATTTCCGCGCTTTGGATCAACATGATCGGCCACCAATTTGATGCCTGCCTGGACGATAGCTGTTACGGCGCACGACTCAAGCGGATACGCAATGATGAATTGCTGGACATATACGCACCTAAACCATTCCACATCAGCTCAATCGGCTCTTTTACCCCGTATTTCCAGCCGTATCAAAAATGGCGTAACGATGGATTAAAAGCGATTCGTGGTGAACTGGATAAGAAGCGCGATGTTATTGCGGTCTCGCTGGATTTAAAAAGCTATTACCACTTTATCGACCCCATGGCGCTGACAACGTCGGCGTTGCATCAGGAACTTGGCCTGGCCCTAACAGAGGAGGAACGGGAGTTTACGCTCGAATTAGCCAGTTTTCTGAATAAATGGGCAGAAAAGGCAGAAGCCTTTGCCAAGAAAACTACCCAGAGTAAATCGGAGGTCTCCGGCGGGTTGGTCATTGGATTAACCGTCAGTCGTATTGTTTCTAATGTGCTGCTGCATCGCTGGGACTGCCTTATCAAGCAGAAAATAGCGCCAATTCACTATGGTCGCTATGTGGACGACATGTTTCTGGTACTTCGCGATACGGGAACTATCACTAACAGCGATGACTTTATGCAATATTTGCAGGAGCGCTTGGGCAAAGACTGCATTTTTCAAGATGCCGACAGCAGCAAAAAGAAAAAAATTGAGCCCGGTCAGGGGATATGGCAAATCCAACAAGGAAAGGAGTTACAGCGCGATACCTTGATTAAGTTGCAATCGAGCAAACAGAAATTATTTTTGCTCCAAGGGCAAGCTGGTCTCGACCTGCTTGATAGCATTGAAAAAGAGATTTACGAGCTATCCAGCGAGCACCGTCTAATGCCTTCGCCAGATCAATTGGAAGACTCCACCGCCGCGCGGGTGCTTTCAGCGGCAGGCAGCGTTGGCGAGAATGCCGATACCTTGCGCCGCGCTGACGGGCTCACCATTCGCCGGTTGAGCTGGTCGTTGCAACTTCGCCATGTTGAAACGCTGGCGCGAGATTTGCCTGCACATGAGTGGTCATCACAGCGCGAAGAGTTTTACCAGTTTGCCTATAACCATATTCTGCGACCCGATAACCTGTTTGCCCACTTTAATTATCTCCCGCGCCTTTTAGGTTTTGCAATTAGCATGAATGAGTGGCAACAAGCTGAGCAGATCGTATTGCTAGCTTATGATTCCCTTTCCCAGTTGGAAGCCGAGGTGCCAAAAGGTCAGGCGGTGGCCATCAATGGCGTGGACGTGAAAGCCGGTAAAGACTTGTGGCGATATGTGAAAGGTACATTGACCTGGCTATTTATTGATGCAGCTACTCGCTATTACGACCCCGACAAATTGTTGTCTAGTCAGCGTTCACGAAAGGAAAAGCGACTGGCCGAACTGTTCTTGAATGGTATTTTTCAGGGGCTGGTTGAGGTTGAGCAATTGCTTAACTTGAAGTTTGGATTCGAAGAATTTCATCAGAAGGCTCCTTTGGTTGCTATGGCCGATCTGGCCAAAGAGCCCTACAAGCGGATTTTGAAGAGTCAGTCTGGGAGCAACCTGCTTAGCAGGCGTGATGGTAAAAAAGAGAGCCAAATTTTAAAACTGTTGGAGTCAGCTGATCTTGTTAAAACAGAAGTGCTTAAGGGCTTTCTGAAAACTATCCGTAAAAGTCCACTTTTCGCTGTCAAACCAGGCAATCGTAAGGGAGAGAGCTATTTACCTTATCTATTCCCGACACGCCCGCTGACTCCTTTAGAAATTTCTGAACTTGCGCCAGAGTGTGTTGGGCTACGTCAAGCCGATGGCAAAATTTGCGAAGAAAAACCTTCGGTTATATGGGCTAAATATACCCAAGCCATAAGAGGCGTATGGATAAAACCTACGTTACTTGCCAGCCAGCAGGATGGTAAAGAAGAGAAAAAACGCTCGAAGGTGACAAAGTATTTACGGATCGGAACGGACAATAAGCGCAAAATCGCCGTGGCGCTGACGAACCTAAAAACCGACGACAACGATTGGGCGGCTATGGCTTGTAATAAGTCTAATCTATCACGGGTGCGCTACTGTCGTATATCCGACTTAGTGAATCAGACAATACGACTGCATCCCAAGCCGGATTATGTTTTATTTCCGGAGCTTTCGCTCCCATTGGCATGGGTTGATAGTGTGGCCGCAAGACTTTGTGCAGCCGGAATTAGTCTGATTGCAGGAACTGAATATCGACACTTTGGTAAGAACGAGATTCTGAGCGAGGCATGCCTTGTACTTACCGACAACCGCCTCGGTTTTCCTGCAGCCGTCAGAATTTGGCAGCCCAAACTGGAGCCAGCAGTTGGTGAGGATAAAGAACTTACTTCCATTTTTGACAAGACCTGGGCTGTTTCGAAAATTAAGGGTAAGCGGTCTAAACCCGTGTACATCCACAATGGTACACACTTTGGTGTCATGGTCTGCTCTGAGCTACAAAACAGTAAAGCAAGGGTGAAGTTCCAGGGTGAAGTCGATGCATTGATGGTGCTGAGCTGGAATCAAGATTTAGACACTTTCGCTTCCCTGGTAGAATCTGCTGCTCTGGATGTGCATGCGTATACCATTCTGGTTAACAACCGTAAGTATGGCGACAGTCGTGTGAGATCTCCTGCTAAAGAGTCATTTATGCGAGATCTGGCTCGGGTTCGGGGAGGAGACAATGACTTCGTGATTGCCGCCACGTTAGATATAGATGCTTTGCGAGCTTTTCAGAGTCGAGCCAAGCGTTGGCCGCAGGACGGCGACAAATTCAAACCGTTGCCAGAAGGCTTCAAATTGGCAAAAGACCGCAGAAAGCTGCCTCCAAAGTGATGGGCAGATCGGAGTCCATCGATTTTCGTCGTCTGCCCACCGATCCGCTATGGGATCGACATTTGTATATTGAGAGTAATGGACAGTTCCGGGCAAGCCTGGGCGCATGGAAAGCGGCTGTCTTAGGGGGAGTTGGCGAAACCCCATGTATTAGGCTATATCAGCCCGGAAACTTTTGAAGTTTATGCTGTTTCCCAAGGTCCAGCTTCGCGAGTCGGGAAGCTGGAGCTTGGGAAGGAGCGTAAATCTCGACATCCAGTTTCCGCCCAGCATGGAGGAGGCCGCCCATGAAGCCTGACCTGTTACATCACCCAAGGATTAAACACCTGCGGATACGGCGCAAAATCCTGCACGTTGCGGGTGACCACGGTGAGGCCGTGGCATTGGGCGGTGGCCATCAGCGGGCCGTCCATCACCGGTATGGCTTGTCCGGCCAATTCCGCGCAAGCTGCGATTTGCGCCCAGACGTGAAGCGCGGCGGCATCGAGCGGCAGGATGCGTCCGGCGAAGCGTTGTTCCACCGTGCCCAGCCAGGCAGTGAGTTTCTGGCTGCGGTGCGGGTCGCTGGCGCGCAGCTTGAGAATGCCTTTTTCAATCTCGCCCAGGGTGATAACGCTGATGAACAGGCTGGCTTCGTCCTGCTCGTCCAGCCAGGAGATTGCTTCAGTCGCAGGGGTTTTCTTGGCGTATTCGGAAATTGCGCAGGTATCCAGCAGCCAGCTCATAGCTCGATGTCGCGTCCGGGATCCGTGCTGCGGGAAATGTCCAGGTCTTCGGCTGCGAGGTCGGGGCGCAGCAGCGCGCTGGAGAGCTTGGTCCGGTGGCGGGTGAGCCGGGCATACTCTTCTGCCGAAACGACTACCGCTGTTGGCTTGCCATGCACTGTAACCGTTTGGGCTTCGCCGCTCGCCGCCCGCTTGATGAGCTGGCTGAAGTTGCCCTTTGCTTCTTGTAGTTGCCATTCGCTGTGCATGATTGCCTCCGCTAATAATTCTGGTCAGACTGGGCTGAATTTAGCACAAAGCTTGCGGGGTGGCTATGCCTAATTCATTTCCGAAGATCAGATCGAACAGGCGCTAGTGCAGAAGCTCCAGCATCAGTTGGTACAGGATTGGTATAAGGATACGCAGACTCAAAAGCAGGTGCGCTCTGCCGTCGAGAAGGTGTTGGACACTAATCTGCCGGAAAGCTACGACCGCGTGTTATTCCGGGAGAAGTGCGACAACGTGTTCTACCTGATGCTCGACTATGCTAGCCAGGGTAGGAAGTGGGCGGCTTAGTTAAGGCGATTGTCAGACGCACGCGTTTGCAAAATGGGCCTTGGTTTCAAGGCACGAGCACCGATCCGGCGAAACCATGCGTGTTGTACATTTTGGATGCAATCCTTGTTGGCTTTGAGGGCATCCTCTTATACGTTGAACAAGTTGATTCCGTTCATGGTCCGACAGGCTCACCACGAACGGAATCAACTTGTTCAGAGCTTAAATTCGAGTGGGTAGAGACTTGGATGAGCCATTTTCTCCGTTCGTCCTGAGCTTGTCGAAGGATGAACGGAGAAAATGGCGGCCGCTAATGCAAAATAATTGGGGTGAAAAATGTTTTGGGTTTATATCCTTCGTTGTGCTGATGGCAGCTACTACACGGGACATACTGACGACCTCGAAAGACGAATGGCTCAATATAAAGCTGGCGAATGTTCTGGATATACAGCAACAAGACTTCCGGTAGAGTTTGTTTGGTCGCAGGAAACTGCTACCCGAGAGGAAGCGTTGTCGGCGGAGAGACAAATCAAAGGCTGGAGCCGCTTAAAAAAAGAGGCCATGATACGCGGCGATTGGGCGGAGGTTTCTCGCTTGGCTAAAAGTAAATCCGTTCATCCTTCGACAGGCTCAGGACGAACGGATTTACTTTTACCTGGCGTTCCTGAGTGAGATCGAAAGGATTCTTCTTAAAACATTCAACTGCTTGCTCAAGGTGGGACGAATACTTCACCGAGGCCGCAAAAGTTGTGCCTGTATAGCGGCCATCGACCAATAACACTGTCACTTTTAGTTCCGCAGAATGTTCCGAACGAAGGACGGCACATCATTTACCATTTAAGGGCTGATACTGTTGGGTTACGCCGGTTGGACTTACCGACAAAGCCCTTCTGCCCGCATTGCCTCTTTCACCGATGGTCTGGCCGCTACTTGTGTGATGTAATCCTGGAGTCTTGACCATTTCTTTAAATCGACTTTCAGCAAGGAGCTCCAATTAAGTACGGTAAAGAGATAGGCGTCGGCGACGGTGAACTGGTCGCCCGTAAGATAAAGCTTTCCGTTGAGCTGTTCTGCCAGATAGTCGAACCGCCGGCCGAGCAGTTCCAACTGATTTTCCCGCCATTCCGCCGGGATTTTGGAGTTGAATAGTGAACCGAACGGCTTGTGGATCTCCGAAGACACGAAGTTCAACCACTCCATCAAGCGATAGCGCTCCTTCGTCCCCAGCTTAGGTGCTAACCCGGACTCAGGTTTTTGATCGGCGAGATACTGAAGTACGACGGCCACTTCCGTCAGGACTTCCCCATCATCGAGCCTGAGTGCAGGCACATAGCCCTTGGGATTGATGTTCATGTAGTTCTCTCCGCTCTCGGTCTGCTTTCTGGTCAGATCAACCTTTTCCAAATCGAAACGGTAGGCTGCTTCACGCAACACAATATGCGGAGCCATCGAGCAGGCACCCGGTGCAAAATAAAGTTTCATTACACATCTCCTCTTGTTAGAAATAATCTTATTACGCTATAGGCTCATCGGCGATAAAATTTTGATTACCGATCACTCGCACAGGTTCAGTTATGTCTCTGACTCTTTACTACTTCCATGACCCCATGTGCAGTTGGTGTTGGGCATTCAGGCCTCGCTGGCAAGAAATCGTTGAGGGCCTTCCTGATCTTGTGCGCAGTCAACGCGTTCTGGGAGGCCTTGCTCCGGACACGGATCAAGCGATGCCAACAGACATGCAGGCCAAGCTGAAGGGTATCTGGCAAAAAATCCAACAAACGGTTCCCGGTACGCCGTTCAATTTTGAATTTTGGGAAAGATGCGTTCCTCGACGGTCAACTTATGCGGCCTGTCGTGCCGTTATCGCCGCAAGGCGACAAAATCCCGGATACGAAGAGAACATGATCCTGGCGATCCAACAGGCATACTATCTGGAGGCAAGAAATCCTGCCGATAGGAACACGCTGATTGAATTGGCCAATGAAATCGGTTTGGATAGAGCGCTCTTTTCAGCGGATATGGAAAGTCCAGCCGTCCATGAGGAGTTATTAAAAGAGATTGAATTCACGCACAGACTGGAAGTAAAAGATTTTCCAACACTATTATTGGAAAAAGAGGGGGTTTTTACCGGCATTCAACATGAATACAATGATGTCAAGGCTGTACTTCATCAAATCAAGCGCCTAAGTTAGTCAATTAACATCAACAATTTTTTTAGTTCAGTGTTATCTCAAAGTGATATAGGGGTACCGACAAATGCTATTCCTTTTGCGGGTATTGAATACGTGATCCTACGTACGTGCTCGCACGTATTTCATCTCGCGCTGATATCCGCTTTAATGTGCCCCAAAAAGAAGCTGGCTGATCGTTAAGATCGAATGCACTTCTTAACATGGAGAGGAAAATAGACGATTTTTAACCAAACCACTATAAACGGACTCGCCTTCACCAAGAGCCATTCGCAAGTGCAGATCTTAGCGATCTGAATCCGATAAAATAAAAATAAACAACTTCCACCGCGGTAAGGTGGATCATTAAGTCTTGAGAGAACTCGATAAAATAAAAATAACCAACTTCCACCTCTGTAAGATGGATCATAAAGTCTCGAGAGAACTTGATGCCTTAACAAAGCCGGGACCCCCGGCTTTTTTTTATCCCTGTGCAAACGCCACCGAGATCACGATAGAGTCAAATACGGAAAGATAAAAAGTTCTTAGGATTCTTCCAATCCAGCTTGACAGACTTAATGCGACAGAACCGCCAAATTACCCAGATAGTCGTTTTTCCTGGCCAGATAGTCATCGACAAATGCCTGCATCGGCTCAGATTCATAACCATTCTGTACGCTGATCGCTAGTTTTTTAAAGCCAGTGCCAACCACATTTTTGCCTGTCTTGATCTGAAAGTGTAAATAAGCCGAAGCGCGTTTGCCATTGACTTCCATCTTCGGCTCCAGCATTTCCACGGACGCTTGCCGAAAATCAAGATGATCAAATGACAGGGTCATGCTTTCGTAAATCACCAGCGGCCGATTGAGGTTGAACATAACGTTTTCCTTAGCTAATACTGGAACCAGTACATAGGGAAAATTTTGTCCTGAGAAAGCCACATAATCGCGAGTAAAGCTTTCAATCAATGCTGAATCCCGACTAATGCTTCCCGAACGTTCGATCTGCAAATAGGTTTTACCCTAAGAACTTCTATCATCCGGCTCTACCGGTTCCTTCAGCCTAGACCGCTGCAAAGCACTGGTCGACGGTGTATTTGCCATCGTCGTCACGCTGTTGGTTTGGGCATCGACGTCCCTGCCGATCACCGCTTTTCCGAACAAGGGCTTATTGCGTTTCTGGGGCGTATTGGCTTTGATCTGCTTATCTACGCGGTCAGTTTCTGGCTTGCAGGCACGTATTGGGTCCAACACGCTGCAATCATGCATTTTTTTCGGAACGGAAGCCGAACACTGGTTTGGCTCAACCTTTTTTTTCTGTTCCCTGTCACACTGCTACCGTTCATCACGGAGCTCAAAGGCGCCTATCGCGACGAGCCATTGGTTACGCTGCTATTTGGCGGTGTACAAATTGTCATTGGGCTTGCTCTGATCGCTCTCTGGAGATATGCGGTTTTGCATCCCCACCTGCTCGCCCACAAGATCGAAGAAGACACCCGACGACTGGTAACACGACGAATGATTGTAAGCCCAATTATTATCAGCTTGATAGCCATCCCCGTTTCATTCCTGAGTTTGCATCTCAGTACGATAATCTTCCTGAGCATTCCGTTGTATTACCTGTCCCATCCTGTGCTCGACCGACATTGGTCCGATTCCGAAATGAATGAAGAATGACCGGTGACTCAGTGCGGCGGGTTTTGTTACTGGAGACAAGCAAAGGCGGTATCGCTTACTGCCTTCTGATTGGCCAGCCCCCAAGTGCGAAAAGCAATGCCAGCATCAAACACAGAGCAAGACTCAATGTTTCAGACACGAACGATAACCCGAAGATTGCGAAATAGAGAAGGGGGCCAAACCGATACTGCTTAGTAATTTGCGCGGCCTCGTCTTTTTTTACGCGGGTTGAATTTGTTGACAGTAGTCTTTTCGAGGCATATCGCCATAGCATGTCGAAGGTGAGTGAAATGGCCAGGAATGTTCCTGTATACAAGTTTGCGGCCACCTTTGCGTCGGGATGGAGCGAATACTCTGCTATGAGCGCTGTTGGGAAGGGTACGAATGCGACAAAGAGCAGCAAGAGACCATTACAGTAAAGGAAAGGATGGTCAATTCTTCTGATCAACCCGAAGATCCAGTGGTGGTGCACCCAGATGACAAGGATTGTGAAGAAGCTGGTCAAGAACGCCAAATAGCTGGGCCAAAGCGCGGCTAAGGATTGCGCCAACCCCTTTGCTGCAACCAGCTCATGGCTCGGTATCTTGATTTCGATCACAAGCAGCGTCATGGCTATAGCGAAGACGTGATCACTAAACCCTTCTATGCGTCCTGTCTCTTTTTCTTCGTGCCTTTGCATGATGTTTTTTGCCTTGGTAACAAGCCGGAGATATAGTTATACAGTAATCTGGATGTTCTACCCTTTTAGACAGTTATAAAGTTTCCATTGATTGACCGACTGACTGTTCATGGCCGTCTTATTTGCGGAAAATGCGGCAGAACTTATGCTCTCTACGTTGATGCGAGGACATTTGAAAGCATAATATGAAGCTTTCTAGGCTGCGTCGTGTCTAATCTTACGAAAAATATGACATTGATCGTTGGTAAACGTCTATCTGCGATAACTTGAGAGTTTGACATCGAAAGGCTTGGAGCCATAAAAAACCAAGCTATCGCTAAATAGGTCGTTTTTCGTTGGAGAACTTAAAATGTCTACAAAAGTTAAAGCGGCCTTGAAATCGCCGATATACACCTGCCCGATGCATCCGGAAATCCGTCAGTTGCAGCCTGGCAGTTGCCCCAAATGCGGAATGGCCTTGGAACAAATGGTCGAGCCGATCGCTGTATCTCGAACCCAATACGTCTGCCCCATGCACCCTGAGGTTGTGCGCGATGAACCGGGGAACTGCCCGGTTTGTGGTATGGCCCTGGAACCGCGAACAGCCGAAGTTGAAACCGAAGACCGCGAGCTAAAGGCCATGTCGCTGCGTTTTTGGGTTAGCGCTGCATTATCTTTGCCATTGTTCATTCTGGCCATGGGCCATGATCTTTATCCGGCCGCCATGCCCGGTTTTCTGGATGCACGAAGGCTGCAATGGCTTCAATTAGCGCTTGCCACGCCCGTGGTGCTCTGGGGAGGCTGGCCGTTCTTTGTGCGTGGATGGGCTTCCTTAATTCATCGCAGCCTCAACATGTTTACGCTGATTGCCTTGGGGATCGGCGTTGCCTGGCTCTATAGTCTGGCGGCTACCGTCTGGCCCGGTCTATTTCCAGACAGCTTGCGTAGCATGGCAGGCATGGTGTCGGTTTATTTCGAGGCGGCTGCCGTCATCACGACCTTGGTGCTGTTAGGGCAGGTTTTGGAGCTGCGGGCGCGTAGCCGCACGGGTGCCTCGATCAAAATGCTGCTGGGACTCGCGCCGAAGACTGCGCGCCGTGTGCTGGAAGACGGTAGTGAACGCGATGTGCCTTTGGAGCAGGTACTACCAGGCCAAGTGCTACGGGTGCGTCCCGGCGAGAAAGTTCCGGTGGACGGCACTGTTCTTGAAGGCGTCAGCGCCGTCGATGAGTCCATGGTGACGGGTGAGTCGATTCCCGTAGAAAAAAGGGCTGGCGATCAGTTGATTGGTGCCACGGTGAACGGCACCGGCAGCCTGTTGTTGCGCGCCGAAAAGGTGGGGTCCGATACCCTGTTGGCGCAAATCATCCATAGGGTCGGCGAGGCGCAACGCAGCCGCGCGCCTATTCAGAAACTGGCCGACACCGTCTCGGGCTATTTCGTGCCAGCGGTGGTGGCTATCGCCATCCTCACGTTGATTGTCTGGTCCCTCTGGGGGCCGGAGCCGCGCCTGTCCCACGGCATTGTCAACGCCGTGGCCGTGCTCATTATCGCCTGTCCCTGTGCATTGGGTCTCGCGACGCCCATGTCCATCATGGTGGGCACCGGACAAGGCGCTCTGGCGGGCGTCCTGATCAAGAATGCCGAGGCACTGGAAGTCCTGGAAAAAATCGATACGCTGGTGGTGGACAAAACGGGCACCCTGACCGAAGGCAAGCCACAGCTGGTCTCCGTGGTTGCCGCGAAAGACTTGGATGAACAGGAGTTATTGCGCCTCGTCTCAAGCCTGGAACGGGGCAGCGAGCATCCCCTGGCATCGGCTATCGTCAAAGGAGCGGAACAACGTGGCATTCGGACCGTAACCGTGGAAGAATTCCAATCCCTGACTGGACGGGGAGTGACAGGTCAAGTCGATGGTCATTCGGTCGCGCTGGGCACGGCGTTGCTGATGGACGATTTGGGTATTCAATTTGGCAGCTTGGCCGAAACAGCGGAAACTCTACGCCAGGAAGGTCAGACCGTGATGTTAGTGGCCATAGAGGGCAGGGAAGCGGGCTTACTCGGCGTGACCGATCCGATCAAGGCTTCTACCCCGGAAGCCATTGCTGATTTGCACCGGGAAGGCGTGGACATCGTCATGCTGACCGGAGATAACCGGCTCACGGCGGAAGCGGTAGCGCGCCGTCTGGGTATCGATCGGATCGAGGCGGAAGTGTTGCCCGACCAGAAAGCGGCGACGATTAAGCGGTTGCAGAATGAAGGCCGTAAAGTCGCCATGGCGGGCGACGGTATCAACGATGCGCCGGCTCTGGCCCAGGCGCAAGTGGGTATTGCGATGGGCACGGGCACCGATGTGGCCATGGAAAGCGCAGGAGTAACGCTGGTGAAGGGCGATCTGCGCGGTATTGTGCGGGCGATACGGCTAAGCCGGGCAACCATGCGCAACATTCGCCAGAATCTCTTCTTTGCCTTCATATACAATACCTTGGGGGTGCCCATCGCCGCCGGAGCGCTCTATCCACTATGGGGCCTGCTGTTGTCGCCCATCATTGCCGCGACGGCAATGAGCCTCAGCTCGGTATCGGTGATTGCCAACGCCCTGCGCCTCAAACGCGCACATTTATAAGCGCAATTTAGCTAGCTGTTAAAACGAATGAAAAAAGCAATTCGAAGCTTATCCAACAATTCAGTCGGTAAAGATTATGTCGTTGGGGATCTGCATGGTTGCTTTGCTTTATTACAGCGTGTTCTGAGCGAGGTTAATTTTAATAAGGTCCATGACCGGCTGTTTTCTGTCGGTGATTTGATTGATCGGGGACCTGACTCCTTACCATGTTTGGAGTTGTTGGCTGAGCCATGGTTTTATGCAGTCCAGGGTAATCATGAAATTATGATGCTGGATTTTTTCCAGTCCTATCGACGTCAGGGTCATCTTGAGCATTTGAAAGATAGTAATCACACTGGATTTTTGCTGTATGGGGGGGAGTGGGTTGAATACTATTTTCAGCCCGAAAAACACCGGATGTCCTCAGAGTTCGATCGATGCCTCTCATTGACAGAGAATTTGCCTTTAATCTGGGTGGTGGGTGAAGGAGAAAATCGCTTTCATGTGATCCATGCCGACTTAATCAAACCCGGTTACCGGGCAGCGGAGTCTCCCGTTTGGCTCAATAGTGACATCGATCGTTGGTTAGGCGAAGACGCCATTCCATCAGCCGTTGCAGAACGTTTACTGTGGAGCCGAACGCTCATGTCGAGTCAGTTAGTGAGGCAAAGTCATGCCAGGTTTCAGCATGATCTATCGCCCACGTTTTGCGGCCATACTTATACAGCGAGGCCTCGGCAAGCGTTATCTCATATTTGTTTGGATACCGGCGCCTTTGTATCGACAGGACTCTTTGATGATGATACCGATGCCGATTTTGGGCTGACTTTGATGGATGTTCAGGCATCTTCCTGGATTTCAGCTTCTTATAGAAGAGATCATCTTGTTCGGGGTGAGTTGAGCCTATTCAACATGCCGAAAAGATGTTGATGCAGATTGTGTGCGTCACAGGGTAATCACAGCCCTTTCAGGTGAGGCGGTGGATTATTCACCGGCTTTGGTGAGAATGGAACTCTAGCAGAAGCGGGGACGCCCCCGGGATCGATTATTGGGCATCATCCGCCGCAGTATCGCAGGGTCTTGTATTCGATCGGAGATAGCTCACTATGCTCCCGGCCGTCAGCTTGAAGGCGGGGGCGATGTCGAAGCCTGCGCTCCTCAGCGCTTTAGCGGTCCATTTATTGCTGGTGTTCAGCAGGTAGTACCGGCCCTCGCCGGCATAGAACTGGCTGTCGCTGTAGATGCCTTTTGATAGTGCGATAACCTGGCCGGCAGCGTCCCGCGCAAAGCTGTTGGCCAGGAATGCCTTAAGGGATCTCAGCCCCGTTTCCGAGATGCAAGTCTCCACCACCTCACTGCCGGAAAAGTATGCGCGCGGTTGGCTCGGTAGGGCAGCGACATGCAGGACGGCGCCCTCCGACCAGAATATGGCCTGCAAAGTCAGACGCGTGGTGACTTCGCGGGCCTGATAGAAATTTTTGTCTCCCCAGCCCACTTCATAATAAGGCGCAGACCCGAAGCGTCGCTTGAGTTCCGGAACGGCGTCATCCAGATGGCGGGCGGGAATGATGAGCCCGGTGTGCCAGCCGTGACTGGCTACAAACACCCGGTTTAAGCGCGCATCGTTTCCATTCTGTTCCGGGTTAACGACATAAGGCTTGCCCGAGCACGCGGTCAGCACCAGCAGCAATAGAACGATGCGCCCGTGGGTCATGTGCCTCGCCGCTGCGCACAACGCTCCCCGTCACTTGGAAGCGGAAGCCGTAACCGCCTTATAGGCAATCCAGGGCAGGGCATCGACAGAGAAGTCAGGTCTATTCATGATACGAGCCCGCAAGATCCATACGATTTGCACGACGATAGCGGTTCAGGTTCTCCATGGGTGGGAAGGCAAATCGGCAAGACCGATTACATCGACTCCGGCCTTTGCCACCTGATGATCGTTTTCCACCGAACTGCCGCTGACGCCGATGGCACCGATCAACACACCGTCCTGATCGACAATCGGCACGCCGCCGGGAAAAGTAATCAGTCCCTGGTTTGAATGTTCGATGCCATACAGCGGGCCGCCCGGCTGCGATAATTGGCCGATTTGCCCGGTATTCATGCCAAAGTAACAGGCGGTCTTGGCTTTTTTGATGGCAATATCGATGCTGCCGACCCAGGCGCCATTCATTCGGGTAAACGCTTTCAAATCGGCGCCGGAATCAACCACGGCGATGCACATTTGTGTACCTAATTTCTTCGCTTCTGCAATCGCTGCGGCGATCGCCTGTTCCGCTTGTTCGTAACTAACATGCATGGCCTTTCTCCAAATTTCCGCTGTAATGTAAGAAATAATGTCTCATTCTGGCTGGGTCTTTATACGGTTTGAATGATGGCTCCGAGCGCATCAGTGCCGATCAATTCATTGGGCAGAAGCTCTTCAAGCCGACCTATCGATTGCAACACACCCACTACAATGACCGACCTGAATGAATTGAGTTCCTGATAATCTCGTGCGCTGGCAAAGGTCACAGTGGCATGTTAATTGAATTTTGTTGAAATATTCCAAGTCAAAAGCTGGAGTGATAGACAAACAGAATCATCGATTCATTAATAAAATTACGCAACCGATGATAGGTTTCAAATCCTTCCCTTCAGAAAAGGCCACCGTAGATGGGAGCGAAATGGTGCGTATGATTCGAAAGGCTCATCTTCTTGTTAAGAAAGTCGGCTTATCAGCAGTTTATGGCTTTAGCCGGATAAATTTGTCTGCAAATAGGCGAGGATTAAGTAAGTCCTTTGAATTTTTAAGACAGAACCGCATCAATTTTACTGAAAAAATGGGGGAATTATGAAGTCTTCTAAGCCATTTTTACCAGGTAAAGCCTTGGCGCTTGACCGACGTACATTTCTGAAACGTGCTGCGGCGGCATTTACCGCGCTGGGAGGTTATTTGCTGGGTCCTCGTTTCAGTCTTGCAAAAGCCTTGGTGATAACCCCCGAAACGCTTCCGGAAAGCGCCGCGCAGTCTGCCGTCCAAACCACAGAGGTTCTCCGCTATCACACTGTGATAGTGGACGAAAACAATAAAATCCTTCCATGGTATACGCCCATCGAGAACGCCTATGATAATTACCTCGATCAACTCTGGACATGGCTGCCTACCGTTCCAAACGGCCCCTCGTCTTCGCTGCCGATGTATTATCTTTACTGTGGATTCCAGCCTGGCAATCCCATAACACCTAACAGCTACGAGAACGATTGGGGCGAACGGATCCCGAACTTCGTCGAGTTCGCTCGATTGTATTATGCCTACACGGGCAACATGGTCCCGCTGGACATTGCCAAGAATCTTGCAGACTATGCTCTCGCCCACGGAATGACCCCGTCGAATTATGCTTGGCCGAATTTTCCTTACGGTGCCGCCAGCGGCGGCGCCACGGAAATCAACGGAGACAACGTGGCGTGGAGCCAGAATGACATTCTGATCGATCTCGGAAGCGATATCGGAATGAGCTTCTACAAGCTTTATCTCTTCTATGGCACTCCCGCCTACCGGACTGCCGCCATCAACGTTGCCGACACCTTGGCAATCAATATCCAACCGGGGAGCGCGACTAATTCGCCGTGGCCCTACGTGGTCAATGCGAGTACGGGAGAGTCCAGATCGCGATACACCTCACACTTCGCCGGAGCGCTCACTCTTTTCGATCTTCTTATCGAGCATGGAGAGCCCAATGCGGCGGCATACACAATAGCCCGACAAACGCTGAAGGACTGGATCCTGCAGTATCCTATGCAGAACGGCAATTGGGTCTGCGGGCACAGCGACGTCCACATTGATGGAAACACTAATTGGAGTAATACCACTAAGAGCAACATGAACCTGTACCTATTGGATAATCCTGACTTCGATCCGAATTTTCAGGCAGACGTGCTGAGACTCTTGCAGTGGACCGAAGATAACTTTGTGAATGTCAATACTAACGATGGACTGTCTGGGCAGTATTTCGGAGCTTCCGTGGTGGCCGAACAATTCGCCTACATGATGCGGATGGGCTATCAGACCTCCCGGCAGGCGGCCGAGTATGCTGGATACTATGCGTTGAGCGGCGATCAGACGTACAAGGACAAAGCTTATCGCGGATTCAACTATTCGATGTATATGATGAAGCCGAGCGGAGAATCATCGGATGGTCCGACCGACAATGTCGGATACTGGTGGGGGGATTGCTATGGGGAAGGCCCCCGCATGTTCTTCTACGGATTCAAGGCGGTTCCAGAATGGGCGCCACCCCGGGAGAATCATATTCTCTATTCGAAGACGGTGCTCAAGAATGTCATCTACACATCAACCAGCGTACAGTACACGGCCACGGATGAGGAGGGAATAGAATATCTACGCCTGGCATTCTTGCCAGCCGCAGTGACAGTGAATGGTGAAACGCTCTCGCTGCGCTCTGACCTGGACGCCGAAGGTTACACGGTAAGGGAGTTGGGAAATGGCGACTATGCGGTAGTTCTTAAAAGGGCGAGGATTGGCGATGTGGTGATTTCCTCAGGCGGCCTGCCCATAACATTTACGATTGCAGCAACAGCAAGCACAGGTGGAGCCATAACTCCCTCGGGAAACATAGTAGTCAATGAGCAGGCAAATCTAAGCTTCTCCATTGCAGCGAACAGTGGATATGCAATTGCAGATGTCAAGGTCGATGAAGTTTCGGTGGGAGCAGTGACCCGCTATACATTCACCAGTGTAACTGCAAACCATACGATAGCAGCCTCATTCAGTGTCATCAACGTGGGCGGTATGATCGGGTATGACGGTCCTGGAACCACAACCGACAATATCAGCGATGCGAAGGGCTGTTACATTAACGCTACACGTTTTCTGGCAACCGCCAATCTCAACGTTACAACCATGAAGGCCAAGGTGCTCGGTATTACCGGCAGATACAAATGTGCCATTTATAGCGACAGTAATGGACGTCCGTGGAATCTACTTAAGGAAAGCACGGAAGTTATTAATCCGACAACTGGATGGCAGGCCTTTAATCTACCCTCTGTGCAAAGCATCCAAAATGGTGCTTATTACTGGCTTGCGATTTGGTCGAATGTGAGGAGTAACAACGCAGGGATATATTGTGATAGATCAGGAGCCATAACCCGGTGGACCAACGCGCTAACCTACGGTACTTGGCCAAATCCTATTACAACTGTAAGAGGCAATTCGTATCGGTATTGCATTTATGCAGAAGATGTAGGTTCGGGCTCCAATCCTCCACCCACTCTAGTAACCCCGGCTTCTGCCAGCCCCAATCCGGTAACAGGAACAGCGACCAGTTTAAGCGTACTTGGAGCGGATGATGGTGGCGAAGCGAACCTGAGCTACACGTGGGCAACCACAGGGGCGCCTCCTGCGCCGGTGACCTTCAGTGTCAACGGAACGAATGCAGCGAAAAACACGATTGCAACCTTTACGAAGGCCGGCAGTTACAGCTTCCAGGTCACCATAAAAGATCAGGGGGGCATGGCAGTAACCAACAATGTCGCCGTAATGGTCAACCAGACGTTAACGGCTATTTCTGTTTCTCCGGCAAGTGTAAGCGTGGTAACCGGTGCAACTCAGCAGTTCTCAGCAACGGCCATGGACCAGTTTGCTGCCGCCCTGATAGTGCAGCCGACATTCACCTGGAGCGTAAACGGTGGTGGCACGATCAATAATAACGGTTTATTTTCTGCGGGGAACACAATAGGCGGTCCGTTCACGGTGACAGCAACTAGTAGCGACATCAGCGGGATAGCTAATATCAGAGTGACGGCAGGAATCAGCATTTTGGGAAATAATCTTGTCGGATCCTCTAATGATGTCAGCGGAAGGAATGATCTTAACTGCTGGAGGTTTCAAGCGTCTTCGAGCTTTACTGCCAATACTATGAGAATCAATTTGGCATCTGCAATTACCGGAAGAATGAAATTGGCAATTTATGCTGACAATAATGGCAGTCCTGGCGCCTTATTGATAACGACTAATGAAGTTACCAACCCCGCGTCCGGCTGGGTAGCGTTTACGCTCGCAAGCGGTTATGTCATAACGTCGGGACGTTACTATTGGTTAGCTGCTTGGGCCAATGTAAATTATACGCCCAAGTGTCAGACGACTGGAGGGAATGCCAGGTACATTACTAGAACTTATGGCTCCTGGCCTGATCCATTGACTGGAACTCTTGGGCCGTATTCGAATTACGAGAGCATTTATGCCTCTAATGGGTAATGAATTTAACCGCTTTTTTGAGGTTTATTGGGTGTGTTTTGGCATCAGTGCCATGGGGCAAGAGCCACGGCCCTACGGCCGATAAATTGTAGGGTCATCCGCGCAAAAAACCGCCATCAACGTAAAAGGATTTCTTCGGTGAACGGGTGTAAGAGGCGGTTCTGGTTCCAGCCTCAGGTCTTACAGGATGCTCATGGCGCGTTAAAAATATTGCATAATGGACCGTTTTTGATATGTTTTTTTTCGGGCAGTGATTAGGAGATCAACAATGAGAATAACATATGCAGGAAACCCAACTACGGCAGGTTACGTTTTTGCAAACTTACTGATCCAGTGTCTACTTTTGTAATGGAGATTGTCCATGTCTGATCTGAAAACTTATGCGGTATGGGATGCAGGTACCCGTTGGTGCCATTGGGTCAATGTGCTTTGCGTGATTGGCCTCGCGGCTATTGGTTTGGTAATTCTCAATGACGGCACGCTCGGAGTGACCAATCCCGGCAAAGTGATCCTCAAAACAGTTCACGTATGGATCGGATATGTTTTTGCCTTGAACCTGCTTTGGCGTATGGTGTGGGGTTTTCTGGGTAACCGCTACGCCAGATGGGGCAGGGTACTGCCTGGGGGAAAAGGATACGTTCGGGCTTTGCGTAGCTATGTCGCCTCTCTCCGCGCGGGACGCCCGCAACAGTATCTTGGACACAACCCGATGGGGCGTCTGAGCGTGGCCGTGTTGTTTCTCCTTATTTTCAGTCAGGCGATCACCGGCCTAGCCCTGGCTGGTACCGACCTTTTTTACCCGCCTATCGGGCAGTGGATCGCGCAATGGGTGGCTGCGCCTGATGTTGCTCCGGGTTCGTTGCAGCCCTATGCGCCCGAAATGTATGACCCGGCAGCCTATGAGAGCATGCGTAGTTTCCGCAAGCCGATTGTTTCAGTCCATCTATACAGTTTTTACGCACTGATTGTTATGGTGGTCGTGCATGTGACAGCAGTCATCGTCACCGAGCTACGAGAAGAGGGGAATATCATTTCTGCGATGTTCACCGGCCGAAAGAGTATGAAGGGACTGCCCGTAGATGCAGAACGCAGCGGCCATGACTGACGTGTAGTTGTTCAAACCTAATCTGACCGTTACTGATTTTTTAGAAGCATCTGTCAAATTAGGGTTAAAGCTTGCCAGGTGATCAAAATTTTAAAGCCTACTGGCCTGCCGCTTTGCTGCTAGCTTCCATATAGGCAATAAGGGCTTCCACATCGGCATCGCTGAGCCTTAGGTTAGGCATCAATATTTTTTTGTAGCGATTGTAGAGCTCAAGTGCAATAGGATCTTGCTCGGCGAGTAATTTATCCGGTGCCTTCAGCCAGCGGGTAAGCCATGCCCTATCGCGCTGTTTCGTTACATTCAACAGGCCGGGTCCCAAGCCCTCCTGATCATCAAGGCTATGGCAAGCGTCACAACGGGAGCGAAAGAGGTCTTCGCCCTTGCTGATCCTGGGAATTTGCTGTGCCTTTGCATAGCTGGCGAGTTCTGTTTTCCGGTCCGTCTTGGCATGGCTCAAGGAGCGGCCCAGAAGCCATGCCAGGACCTTCGGTTCGTCGAAAGGGGAGCGCTTTATCCATTGCCCCGTGCTCTCGTTGCCGACGAGAAAACTGGTGTTATGTTCGCCGAGCTTTCCGGCTTCGACGCCATCCCTGAACAATCCCAATTTTTTGCGCAGCAGCGTGGTATCGGCTTTGCTTCCCGTCAGAAAGCTCCAGCCGGAATCGGAACCGATCCTGAATCTTTCTGCATACGTTTTGAGCACCTTGGGAGTATCGTGCTCCGGATCAATGCTGATCGAGTAAAAGAATATATCCTTCCCCATGCGATCCGCCAGCAACTTGTATACCTGGCGCAAACTCGCTGTTTCCAGCGGGCAAGTATCGCCGCACTGGGTATAGATGAAATTGATCGCGACCACCTTGCCTTTGATCAGGTCATCATAAAAGCGAACGGTTTTGCCATCCTGATTGACCAATTCAATATTAGGGAAATAGGCTTCTCCCCAGGGCGAGCTCTGGGAGGCAGCCCAGGCCGGGCTGCCTCCCAGAGTCAACACAACACCCATGAATACAGTGCAGAAGAACAACTTTGTCAAATTGCCATCGGTGCAATGCGTTTTCATCATTGTTCTCCTGTGTCCTGGCTATTTAGGTAAAACAAACGATTTCTTTGCCGCCAAATCGCCTGTCTTGGCGGTTGGCAAATAAACGCTAGGATCGTATTTTACGCCATCCCAGTCCGGCATGGGGGTAGGGATGGCTACCGTTTGATTGGGATGTTCAGCATCCCAGCGGAGCAACATCGCCTTATCTTCATGCTGGGTATTGTGACAATGTTCGACATAAGTGCCGGCAAACTCCCTGAAACGAATAGCCATATCGACACTCTCCGTACTGTCCGGCAGCGATCCTACCCGATAAACGTCCTTGCGGGCATATTTTTCCCAGGGTGGTGGGGTTTTTCCGCCACGGTAAAGAATTTGCCCTTCTTCAAAGTGCACATGTACCGGATGACTCCAGCCTTTGCCCCCGAGCTTGATATGCCATATCTCCGTTTTTCCAATGGTTGGAGCCGCCGAAACCCGATGGGTATCCGCAGCCAGGCCGCTGCCGCCATCGGTTTTAATCGTCCATGGCACTAAATCGGTGCCGTTGGATTTGCCAAAGTCGAAAGTTCTTTGCACGGCATTTTGTAATTCCGCTGTCGAAGGTTTGTTCAATGGAATCATCTGTTTCTTGCCTTCCACATAATCGGCAGGGTTCATGCTCAAATCCGCACCGTTGTAGGCCTGCACACGAAACTCGAGGAACTTGCCCACGCCAGGATCACCGTTCCCTTTATCCACCAGCGCCTGATATTTTGCTGGATCCAGCGCATCGGACAAGGCGATGACTTTATTAGGGCCTAAACCGTCTTTATGTTCGAGCAAATTCACCAGATACACACTTTTGCCTTCCATGCCCTTAAAATCGACAATCATATCGTAGCGTTCGGCTATGCCTTGCTCGGGCCAGGCGCCCTGGGCAGAAGCTGAATTGGGAAACGGTACGGCATGTTGCATGATATTGCCGTCGTTGGCGATCATCCAGGACGGGACGATCTTGCCGGTTTGGTCCACGATGGCTATTTTGTAATAACGCGAAACGCTGCCGTTCAGAATGCGGAAACGGTAACGGCGGGCGCGGACGTCAACATAAGGCTTGTAAATCCAGTTGACGGTAATGCGGTCACCCAGGTAACCGTCGGTATTAAAGATATTGAATTTAAGCTGACCGTTTTGATCCCACGCCTTGTCGGCAACGACGAGGTTCATGTCATAATCGCGGTTGCCCCAATCGAGTCCTGAGCCGCTAGGGAAACACAGATTCGCATTATCGGGGTTGGCGTAATGGCAGGCCCAGCCGGGTTTATCATCTACGCCATTGGTTGCTTCCTCCATGTTGGCGGGTTCTCTGCCGCGATCGATTGCGCTGTAGTAATTCATCATCGCCGCATTGCCCTTGTAGACATTCTGCGCCGTGTAATCCAGCATGTGGTCATGAAACCAATGGGTGCTCATGGTTTCATGCCAATCGCCACGAACTGGCGTGATCCCCCCCTGACCATCGGGCGCGCCTGTTCTGGCATCCGTCGCTCCGATATTGATGCTGTCGTAGCCGGCCAGCGCCATCGGCCAATGGTAATCATAGAACTGGCCCGGGTAAAAGTAGGCGTGCATGAAGCCGTCGCTTTCGGCCGGATTATGGCCGTTATGCTCGTGGGTGCTGATCGTGTTCTTGCCAAAGCCGTTGTTGGCCGCAATATCGATGGGCAGGGCGTTGTAATGGCGGAACAAAATGGATTCCCCATAGCGCGCCATCAGCAGTTTGGGCGGCAGGGTGCCGTCAAATGTCCATACTGAATTGGTACTTTGTGTGGGCAGATTAGGGTGTATCTTTATTTCTAGGCCTTTGCTACCCGGCTCACCATCACCATCTGCATCCAGATAGTAAAGGCCGCCCGGAGCAAATTCCCCCACCTGATAGTTGTGCAACTGCATGTTGTCACGAAGACCGCCATTGACACGCGCACCGGTCATCGCGCTTTGGAACCACGCCAGGTTATTGTCTTTTTTGGAGTCGGTGAAAAACTCGCCCCACCGTTGATGGGCAAAATCTTCACCGCCCGGGCGCCCATCGGCGTATGTTGGAAGACCAGCCAGCCAATCGACACACGTCCTTACTTGAGCCTCCCATGGATTAGGCGTCGAAATATCGACTCCCGCATCGGTCTTATCCGATCTTCGTGTGGGAACCGAATTGAGGCCTGCCTTAAGAAAGCTGTCCAGGGCCTGACCGGCCGGCGTATCCTGGCAGCCCGTGGGAGATGGCAAAGACGACGCTGAAGGTGTGGAGTCAGACATCTTATTAAGCCCGAATTCCTCAAACAGTACCAACTTGGCGGTAAATGGCGTCGCACACGAACCATTAATGCACAGCGGACTGGGCACGGGCACGGGTTCGAGGGCGGGAGGAATGATGTTTTCGGTCGGGATGTTGAATACCGCGTGGGCCAAGTTCGTCCCGCCGACATAGCACGATATAACTGCGGTTACGAAAAGCAGAGGGTCGAGTAAAAAGTTACGCCGATCGGTGTCGGCGGCCAGGCGGGTTTCGAATAAACCGCGCTGCCTTTGGCTGACATTATCCTGCCCCTTACAGCGGGCTACCGCCATGCTGGAGGCCGGTTTGTCGGCCGTCATCGCGGGCGCGCTTCGATTAATTGAATCAGGTGGATTGAGTCCGGGATTCTGAGGTTTTCCGGTCATATTCCTATCTTGTTTTTTAGCGTTGTCCCAATGGCTCAAGTAAGTCGTCCAGTTCATGATTTTTTCTCCTCTTCAGTTTTCCAATATCTGCACAAGCTATTGAGCGTGCAAAATTCTTTATTCGTTTGTTGTCACCAGTACTGTGGTATTTAACAGGGGAAAGCATTCATCATTTATATTGATGAAATTGGCTTTGTTGTTAGCAGAGCATCGGACTTGAACTTATGGGGTGTTCTAGGAAAATTAACCCAATAATGCCCACGACTTCTCCTGCATAAAAACTATCGCAATAGTTGTGCCATTTTTTTAAGTTAATGATTTGTAATAAATAATATTTGTTATTCGGGTTGGCAATGGTTTTCGGGAAAGGCATCTGTAAGGATTGGTATACAGCGAATGACAAAGAAGGCGGTGGTACGCCTTGTGGAAAGGGATTGCATCTGGGCGCAGGCGCCCTTCAAGCGTGAGATCGGAACGGATGAAGGCCCTTAAACTGGCGTATAAAGCAATTTCGCAGGCGGAAGCCAGGTTTATCGTTTGAATTTCGGCAAGATGGCGATCGTTTTGAACCCGGCAGGCGCGGCATCTCGGGATGAAAAAGCGCAAACCGAAGGTGTAACGCAGTTAAGAGGATTGATACGCAGGCTAGTAGCTAACTTGTCAAAATATCGGCTAAAAAAATAGATTGATTCTATTAAAAATCAACAGCTTTTAGACTTAAGTTGATTAATTGCATGACCATGTATCTTGATTATGAATCTGCGCCGCAGCAGCAGCGGTGCCGTGACTATCTACCGGGTGAGGCTGGAATAATGCGGACTTCCCTTGATCCGATATGCCGATTCGGACCGTAAGAGAGAGGGGACAGCAACCCGGTGTCGAAGCGATCAATCTGTTCCAGTGCAGTGATCAGCTTTTTTCGGCTTAATGCCCTGCCTGTCTTTTGCAGTCCTTCCATTAACAGTCTGGCCGCACTGTAGGCGACGGCTTGTGCCGTCAGATGGTGGGTGGCGAGCTTGTGTCGTTTAATCAGCCGGAAAAACTCATCCGCCTGCGTTGGCTCGCGGGGCTGGGCCGGGAAAGACAGAAAAATTCTGTCGCGAAATGCCTCATTAAACACGTTCGATCCCGTCAATGCGCCGGAGACGAAAAGATAAGGTTTCGGGGCCAATCTTTCCACATGCTGCAATAGCCTGCGCAGGTCCAGATCGGAGCCAAAAAAGAAAATCACTTCAGGGGACGGCTGTTTTTCAAATTCTGCGGTAATCGCCTGTGGCTGGAATTGACTGGAGGGGTAGGCATATCGGGTAACGCGGCCTAAGCTACGAATCCGGCTTCGCTGTTCGATGGCATCAACTGCCTTTTGGATCGGTGCGTTTTCAGGGCTAATGACCATCGCCGCGGTGTTGTTGAGCTGCAATACGTCGGACGCATAATCCACCATGGCGATAGATTCGCTGTTAAGGCCCGGCAGCAGATAGAAGGCGGCCCGGCTGCGGAGAGTATCGTCTTCGGGAAATAACGTGTAAGGGCCGATCTGAGGAACACCCCGGCTCTCAGTCAACAACAGAATGTCTCGTTCCAGATTGGCGGCAAACGGTGCTATCAGGGCGAAGACAGGGTCGGCTTTTAACAGGCGCTGGACATTGCGGGTGGTTGAGTCGGCATCGCCGGTAAATTCGGCGACTTTCAGCCGTATCTTGCGGTGGTAAATGCCGCCTTGCGCATTGGTCTCGGCAAAATAAGCCGTCAGCATGGCTTTCATGGCCAGGCCGATAGCGGCCAATGGCCCGCGTGTCGGCAGCACGGTTCCGAGATCAATCGTCGTGTCGGTCAACCCCGGGTCCACATCGCTCGATAAACGCTTCAGGTAGGCGGTCAGATCGGCGCTGTCGCTGGCGGACAAGGTGTACCTCGGCATGGCGGCATCCAGCCGGTTGCCGGCCGGATCGATGCCGACGGTAATGGCCGTGATGAGGGTGTCGGCGGTAAACGCCGGATGTTTTCTGCCGTTGTCATGGTTGCGGCCATACGGCAGGGTCAGGTGCTCGAAGGTGATGTCAGGTGGTACGATGCCGCCTTCAGGCCGGCTCTCTCCGTCCTCGCCATGACAACCGGCACACGGCACATCAGCGCCGGCCAGTTTTGCCGACTCGGGCCCTACCAACGCCTGGACAGGCTTGCCGGAAGGACTGCCGCCGGTCAAATAAAGCTGCTTGCCGCGCGTTTCCGAAGCCGTCAGTGGCGCCGCCGATAGGGGCTGGCAGTATAAAACGGCCGCTAACAGCAGTAAACTAAGCGGATTCAAAGCCTGTATTGCGCCCTCAGGATTTTGCATCGCGAGCGAGAAGCAGTTCATCGATCCTGGCGGCGATCGCGTCCGGACTGGACAAGCCGTTAAAACGCGTCCACACGCCGCGGGCCGGATCGCCAACCAGGATGACGGCCGCATGGTTGGTATAATCCCGGTTGTAGACGCCGAGGCCTTTGAGCAAGGCGTCAACATGGGTTTTCTCGCCGGTCAGCCAGACCCATTCAGGCGTGGCGTGAAAACGCTCCGCGTAGGCTTTCAAGCGTGCGGGTGTATCGGTTGCCGGATTGATGCTCAGCGATACCATGCGCACGTCTCGGGTCAGTTTATCCCCCAGCCGGCTTTGCAGTTTGGCGAAGATGGCCGAAGCGACAGGGCACGCCGTACTGCAGTCGGTATAAATGAAATTGAGCGCGATGATCCTGTCGCCGGCGATATCGCTGGCAAAGCGGACCGCTGCACCGTCCTGATTGCGCAGTTCCGGGTTCTGCAATTTAACCTTGGGCGATGCGGAGGGCGGCTCCCTCGGTGACGGATATGGCAATACGGCGCTCAGGCCCCCAGCCGCCAACAGCGCGATGACTACGATGGTTCCGAACCTGATTTTCATGGCGCCGGCTCCTTAAACTGAGTCCTGGCAAGCTCCGGCCGGATGGCGCGGAAAGTCAACACGGGCTGTTGTTCAAAAGTGAAATTCAGCGATAGCGACTGCGCGAACACCTGATACACGCCCGTATCCGGCGGCGTAACATCCGCCTGATAAATATGGTTGCCGAGCGGTTTGGCCAGCAGGCGCTGCTGCCCCAAACCTGGGACACGGATGACCAGCACCTGCAAATCGCTGACGGCGTCTTTCGCCGCCTGGTTGAGTTTGATCCGGATAGGCACCGACGTGCCGACCGGAATTTCCTTGTCGTCCAGCAAATACTCCACCGTGACCGGTTGCGTGCTTTGCCGGGCCAGTTCAGTATCGGGCGCGATGTCGGCGGCAAAACAATGATAGACCGGCGGGTTGTCCAGCAGGATAGAAACACTGTAACGGCCGGCGGGCGGCAGCTTCGCGGTGCCCGAATATACGCCGGGCGCGCTTTCCTGTAGGCTGCGATTGACGACCATGGCCGCTATCGGCTGCATGCCGAAGTTCTCGAAATTGCCCATCGGCGCGGCCATGCCTTCCATGTAGTAATACACGGTTTTATCGGCCGGATTGGCGACCACCACGGCATTACGCTCCGGTGTCGGCACAATGGCATCGGTCAGCAGCAAGCCGGATGGGCCGGGGGCGGCCTGACCGCCGGGAAAGGTCGTCACCGGCAGCGTTGTGTTTTTGCCCAGAGCGTCCAGCTGCAGCATGGTTACGGTTGCATTGCCGGTCGAGCGGACATAGGCGAACTGGTCCGTAAACGCGATCTGATCCGGCGCGGCGCCGACCTCGACAGTCTGGGTCAGACGGTTCAGCGAGGCATCGATGATGAACACCTTGTTGTCGGTCTGGCTGAGCGCGAAGCCCCAGCGGCCATCGGCGCTGAAGCGCAACGTTTTCAGCGGCGAGCCGGTCTCGATAGGGGCGCCGGCTTGCCCTTCGGCATCGACGACCCAGAGGCGGCCGTTTTCGGTGGCCGCGTACAGACTTTTACTCAACGCCGAAAATGCCAGCGCCACGGGCTGGGCGCTGCTTTTAACGGTATGCCGGCTGGCCAACCGGGCGATGTCGATCACAGTGACCGTCTGATCGCCGGCATTGCTGACATAAGCCGTGCGGCTGTCGGCGCTGAAGGCAAACTGATGGCGGCCTGTACCCGTAGCGATCGCGGCCGCCACCTGGGATTTCTCCGTGTCGACGACGCTGATGCCGGCCAGTGATTTGCCATCGGATGCTTCAAGGCCTACCCACAGATAGTGGCCGTCCGGCTGCAGCGCCAGCTGGGTGGGCGGCGTCTCAAACGGCAGAAAGGCGGTGGCTTGCCAGGTTTCGGTATCGATCACGGCCACTTCACGGCTCAACGGCGTAGCCACATAGAGTTTTTTATGATCCTTGCTCAAGACCCAGACCACGCCGGGGCTGTTCAGCCGGATGCGCGTGATCAGTTTACTGCCGCCAAAGCCGTTGATCGGATCGATCACCGAGATGCTGGCCTTGTTGTTCAGCGCCAGCACGAAATAGGAGTTGAGGTTGACCTCGGGCTGAAAAGCCAGCTGGCTTTGCAGATAGGAATTGATGCGGTCCTTGCAGGACAGATCCTTTTCCTGCGGGTTTTGCCGGTCGAGCCAGACGGCCGGGTGCAGGCCCTTGAGAGGTTCCTGGCTAGAGGCCTCCTTGACCGTGAATTGCAGGCGAGCCGGCCGGCCCTCGCGGAGTCCCTTCGCCTGCTTTTCTTCTGTTACCGGCGCTATGGCCAAGGCGATCGACAGGCCGTTCTTGATGATTTCGTCGGCCGGCGGTTTTTTGCTAAACAGCGCTGCCCCGTATTCGCCGATTATGTAGAAAAGTCCGGTCAGGAGCATGGCGAGTAAAGCCAGGTTTCGATGGAACGTTTTCATAACAATATCCCTCTTGCGTCGGTATTGCCGGCAAAGAACAGAGTGCAGTCGCCGTTCGGCTGCACTCTGATACATTGGGTGAGGTCTTATTTGACCCTGAAAATACCCCACAAACCGCCGTCAAACTGGAACGAGGCCTGGTCTCTAAAGAGGTAAGCGCCGGGCGTTTTATACATACCGCCTGCGCCGTTGGTTAACAACAGATTCAGATGGCTGCCTGGTCCTATGCCATCTTGGGAGCCCTTCCATTCCGACCAGCTATTGCTTGCGATAACCGTTGAGGCACTGGTGAATGGCTCTTCCTGCCAGCCATGCCCATGCATCTGGAAGGAATGGTTACGCGAATGGCCGCCGGGTTGCAGTACGCGCAGCCGAACCTTGTCACCGGCCGTGCTCGTAAATACGGGCGTTTCCGAATCCCCTGTTAACACGCCGGTAAGATCCTTTTTGCATGTCAGTTCCAGCGGTTCATCCGGCGCGAAGTTCATGTGTGTCCACATCGGTTCGGTTCTGTAATTAAAGGCTTTCTGGCCGGAATCTTCGGCATCCTCCGCCTGGGCGGTGTTTTCGACCGCAATGCCATTTTGCTGCAGGTTCAGGTCATCCTGGATGATCAGCACATGTTCTCTGAAATAATTCCCGTCAGCCGTCTTTATTGTGGCTGATGCGCGTGTGTTGATGTCTTCGACCCAGCTCGAGCCTTGAGGTTCGATGATCATCGCGGCGATGGCACCCTTGCTGGTGTGCTTGATGCGATCTGCCGGCAGCAGATTGATCGCGCCGTATTCCACCGGTTCCGCGAAACGCAGCTCTTGGCCTGTCGCATTATCTTTGATCGTCGTCGCCCTGCCGGCATACCATTTATACTTGACCGTTTGACCGGGGGCCGCGACAGGCGGAGTACCCCCTGTCCATAGCGACGGATTGAAGCCGATATTCAGACCACCGTTGCTCAGCGCATCAAACTCCAGCATCTGCGGCGTCAGCCCCACATAACTGGACGGCAGGATGTTATTGTTGTTGAAACCCTCGATGATCATCGGCAACGTGCTCCAGCCGTCGTGTTGCGTATTGCTTATGTCCGCTGGCAGGTGGTTTACCAGGTCCAGCGTAATGCAGTCTCCGGCGTGGGCGCGCAGAATCAGCGGCTCGACCGGAATGCCGGCTTTAAGCCGGTTGGTATTTTTGTCGAAATCGCCATCGCGAACGTACAAAATGGCGCCCGGATCTTCCAGTCGGGCCCTTTGGTTGTAAACCAGAGGACCGCCCAGTACATCACGAGCCAGGAAGGCATGTACCTTGAAGCCAAGCTGACGTGCGTTGGTGGGACAAAGGCCGTTCATGCCAACGCAATTGGTATCGCCTTTTTTGCAGGTCTTCGGCGGCAATGCTTTTCCCTCCGGATTGCTCGACAATTTTTCCAGTGTCGGGGCAGGGTATTGGCTGCTGAAGCTTCCTTTGCCGTTATAGGCCCGCATGATGCCCCACAAGCCGTTCCAGATGTCGTCCGTCGACGCGCCCGGAAAATAGGTGTAATCGGCCCAGGGCGTGTCTCCTTTGACGGCATTTACGGTCAGCACTTCGAACTCAAAGTGCTCGGAAATGCCCAGCATTTGCGCATTTTTATAGCCGGAGTTTTTCAGCGACGACTCGAACAGCCATTTGATCCCGTGCGCGCTGAAGTTGTGGCCTTCTTCGTGGGCGCCCATCAGAATCCGGATCTGGACCCTGTCGCCGGTATAAGCCTTCAGCAATGGTGTGAACGGATCGCCGGGCATGACATCTTTGGTTAATGGCCAGGAAAAAACATTCGGTTGACTGTTCAAGGCCTTCACGGCCCGGTCCGTGCGCGATTGGAACGCGAACGACAAATCGCCGGCCTGGCCCCGTGTCTGGCCCTTGCCATCATGAACACGCAGCGCGACCGGTTCGTTGCGGTAGTTCACGGTCATCGTGCCCGGCTCTTCAGCGGAAATGGCTTCTGGGCAGGGTCTCGGCGCACCGCCCGGACAAGTCGGCGCAACCTCTACCAGATCATGAAGGCCGGCCTCCTGTTTGCCCGGCGGATTGACCGGGGATCCGTCGTTGCGGTAAGCCAGCGAGAAATCGTCCATTTCCAGCAGGAACTCGCGGTAGGGTTTTTCGCCGCTGTTAGGGTCGGGTTCGATGATCGCTTGCCAGCTGGTCGGGCCTCCGTCTGAGCTCCTCGTACCCAGGAGCGTGCCATTCTCATTGTGCTTCCAGACCGAATTGGCCGGTTCGACGATCAGGCCGGCATAGAGCCCCGGATGCTGATGGGTGGATGGGCCGAAATGGTCATGCGTGAACACCGTGCGCAGGGTGCGATCCTGGCGATCATTGTTCATCACATTATCGGCATACCAGCGCTGTACCGTGGTTTGCACGCAGGAGCCGCCACCTTTTTCAAAGCCGGCCAGATTACAGACCGCTGGCTTATCGGCTGCATTACCGTTTAGCTCCCGCCAGGCGCCTTCTCCCTTGTTATTGCCGATGGCCACCAGCCGCTCATGTACTTCCTCGGGGCTGAAGGTACCGTCTTCATAATTCCAGCCGTTGCCGGAACCGTCGGAGGAGGTGACGTCGAATTTGACCAAGTGGATATGCTGGCCAATGGTGTCGGTCGGCGTCGTCACCTGAAAATCATCCTGCCTATACACACTCGGAATCAGGTTGGTATGCTCAACGGTAATGCAATCGCCGCTGTTGGCTCTAAAAAACAGGGGTTCAGGAGGCCTTATCCGGTCAACGGTATCTGCGACATCGTCAAACAAGGTCAAGATGCGCTGTTGCGGGAAATGCCAGCCCACTTTGTTCATCGTGGTGTCCATCTGAATCGCAGCGACATGATAGAAACGGTCCTTGCCGGTCACGGCATTCTGAGCGTCGTCGATGCAGGGATCGGCAAACGGCGCACCCGGTTGCGGAGGCAGGCCATTGACCTTGAAAGCACCGCTGCCGCCGTCCGGCTTCGGGGTACTGTAGGCTTTTTGTCCGTTGCCGCCATGGAAAGACATGGCCTGACGCTCCCATGGCGTACCTTCGTCAGGGAGTTTTACGGCCGACAACGTAGTGATGATCTTGCTGAAGTCGTTTCGGTTTTGCGCACTGTTGGCGGTGCCGCCGGTGACTATGTGACGGGGCAGACCGCCGTCCGCAACCAGATCCATGGGCGGCTGTGGCGGCCGGTGGCCGGCAATGCCGGCAATGAAAAACGGATAGCCGGGATTACCGGATGCGACCTCAGGTAACTTGACCTGTCCGTCTGCGATTTCGACCTTAGCTCCGGGTTGCGGTGCCATGGCCATCGTCGGCAGGGGGACGAGAGCCGGTATCGGTGTTCCTGCTTTGATCTCATGATCGGGCAGTGCCCTGGAACCCGGTGCCGGCCGGCCGGCCGCATCGAGCACGGTGCCGGTTTCAAGGACGTCATGTACACGCCAGAATTCCCACATTCCCTGTGCGAAATGCGGATAGAAATGGCAGTGGAAAATCGAATCCCCCGGTGTCCGGTTGCGGTTACCGCTGCCGTGATAGGTGATTTCATAGGTGTAGCCACCGCCGGGTCCAATACTCTGGCTGTCCAGGTAGGCCGAGTTGTCGTTATCGGGCGAATGCAGCCATTGATGCGCATGCAGATGGAAGATGTGGTGCTCCTTGGGGCCGGCATGCAGATTCCTGAATTTGACCCGATCGTTCAGATAACTGTGATGCACATTGGACGGGTCATCGGGAAAATAGGCCTTGGTCGCAAACTGCGGTGTTTCGACTTTGCCAAGACCCCTGGCATTGATGCCTGCGGGGACATCCACGACCATGGCGGGATCGCCGAGTACCCAGGAGGTCAGGAAGAATTCCTCATACTTGCATTCGACGCAGTCCTTCATCGGCCCCAGCCCCAGGCGGTTGGCGATGACCTCCGAGCCGACACCGCCGGCACCGTAGTTGATGCCGAAGCCGTCCCGGACCCCATGCAGGGTATGGATAAGGACCGGATCGTTATACCAGGCCGGAAAGGCCTGCACGGCCTTCAGTTCGTCGTGAAAAATGACCGTGAACTCGCGGAATGGATCAAGACGGCCCGGATACACGGCATTGGTGGGTTCTACATCCGTGGTGAATTTGCCTCGGTTAGGGCCGGTGATGATCGCATTGATATCCGAGTGGACGATGTTTTTGTTGCTATCGAGCATGTTCAGGATAGGGCGTCCGGCCAGAGGATGCAGGGCCGTGCCTTCAATCTTCCAGGTGTACGGAGCGGCGGGACTATCAGGAGCCGACACCTCCGAAGTTGGTGTAACAGTGGCTGAGCCATTGTCGGCATTAACCGCCGTGATAGTGCCCTCAAAGCCGACGCCGATCAGCTTTTTACCCTGATCCTGTTGCGTAAACCCGATATTGCTGGTCTCAAGTTCCGTGAAACCGGCATTGGTGTTCAGTTTTCCCATTGTCGCTTTATAGGTGCCGTCAGGATTCAGGACCAGATTGAGTCGCTCAGACGGTTTTCGGGTTTCAAATTGGGGATAAACGGCTCCATAGTCGATGACTGGGTAATATTTGCCGTCTGACTCTGACAGCGTCGATGATGTCGCGGCCAGGGCCAGGTCCTGCTCGGTGACTTGGCTGCGATACCATTCCGAGCCTCGGTTTTCGACGTTGATCGCGCCGAAAAGGCCGTATGCCAGCGAACCGCCATTGCCTTCGCCGCCGGTCATCGCCGCGGCGCTATAGGCAAAATAAGTGCCTTCTTTTTGGGCGTAAAAAATATAGGTTTGGTTTCCGCCTGGGCCTACCAGGCCGCTGCTATTGCTGCCGACACTGGATGCGTCGGACATGATGTCTTTCGGCTGCATGCCGATGACGTGAAACGAGGCGGCGCGCGTGGCCGGGCCGTCATCATTGCTGACCGGTGTGCCATTTGGGTTCGGGTCGCCGGGCTTAACCGGTTCCAGTAGAGAGCCATTCAGTGCCGGGCTTAACCAGTTGATGAAATTGACTTGCAGACAATCGCCTTCATTGACGCGTAAAGTCAATGGCCTGGGCCGTTTGCCGGGCCGCAACATGGCGTTGCCTGAGCCTGGGTTCGGCGCACCCGATAGATCAGTTACATCGGACTTCAACGCGTAAATCATGCCGGAAGGGTTCATCGCGCCCAGGCGGTTATAATAAAAAGTCTGATCCAGTGCGACGACATCGGCTATCACCGTATTCGTGCAGCCGGCCGCCCATGCCTGACCGGTATAAGCCAGCGCCAAGGCGAGTAGCGAGAGATTAATGCACCTTGCAGCCTGCCAACGCCCTTGCATTTCGGCGCCTTTTTCCGCTGTGGGGCCGGTAAAATGTTCGCCCTGTGGGTAGGCTTGGATCGTCAGCGGCCCGATCCAGCCTGCGCTAGCCGCTTCAGCCAGCTTGGGAAGAAAGTTGCGTCCGCCAATCGCTGTCAGGCCGAGACCGGCTTGTTGAATGCCGTTGACCTCCTGCCTAGACTGAGCTATGGCCTTTCCGCATCGGCTGGCGTTCCTTATCTTATGTGTTTTCTTAAACATGACAAACCTCGTCTTTATTCTTGAAAAACCGGCCCCTTGCGGAGCCGGTTTTTTCTCTATGCATATCTGATATTAATTAACACCGATATTTTCCCTCTTAGCGCCTGTCGCAGAGGACCGCAAGCTGATAGGCGTCTTGCACGCAGGTCCTGGTTTTAACCGGAAGTCCCAGGTGCCATTGGGCGCGCCGGCGAGCACAGGTACCGCGGCGCCCAATTTATTGGTATTCAGATCGGCCGGCACCGTTGCGGTCAGATACAACTGGATACTGTTGTTCGTCTGCACTGAGCTGGTACCTCTGGCCCGCCATTCGCCTGAAGTCGCATTGATGACTTTGCATGTTGCGGAGGTTATCTGGATGTTCTCAGCCGCAACGACCGCCACCGTGACATGCGCCACCGGTGAAACCTGCCCATTGTCATTCGCTACGGTGTAATCGAAGCCGAAGTTACCTGCCGTCGCACCGGCCGCGAAAGTCACCTTGCCGGTTGCATCAGGAGTCGCCGTGCCGCCGGTGACGTTGGATACCGTTACCGAGGTCGGAGCCAGCGCACCGCCATTGGCCGAGTCGTTGGCCAGCACGTCGATCACTACCGACTGATTCACGGCCACATTGACCGGTCCATCGGGATTAGCAATTGGCGCAGGCCCAGCCGCGGATGCCGCGACGGAGACTAATACCGTTGCCACATTGGACTGCCCGACGCTGTTGGTAGCCGTATATTGGAAAGTCACGTCGCCATTGACAGAGCCCGGCGTGTACGTGATGCTTGTGCCATTAACCGCCGCCGTGCCGGAACCCGCCGGGATTGCAGGTCCGACCAGTTGCAAAGACGTGATCGGAGCCGCCGCGTTCGCGACATCGTTGGCGGTAACCGGAATATCAAATGCCGGACCGCCCACGGTAGCCGTTGCGCTGTCATCCAGGGCAAGCGGCACGCCAGCCCCGAGCGTGGTATTGACGCTTGTTGTTACCTGATTGCGCGCCACGATGAATGTACCACTGCCGTTGGCGGAAGATTTAACGGTCACGGTATCCGGCGGCGTGCCAATACCTGCCGCTGTCAGTCGGACTTCGGCCGGATCGGTAGCGTTACCGGTCGATGCTGCCGTATGAGTTGGGTACTTGGTTTCGTCGAGGCTCAATACAGGCGGAGAATCACTAACCAGTGGCGGTTGTCTAATAAAGCCCTTATCACTGCTGGTCGCGATAACGGTCAGCGTATCAGTAGAGTAATCGTAATTCGCCGATGACGCCGTCACGACATCGACCGCATCTTTCGTCACCATGCTGGGCGGCGTATCGGCGCTGTTGATGACCGAGATGGCCCCCGGCAACGTGCCGCTGGGATCCACCATGCCCTGGGCATAGTACTCCCCGAGCGCAGTCAGGCCGAACGGGATCATCTTGACCGGCGCTATGTTCGCTGCGGCCGCCGTCAACGAAGGATCTGGCTGGCTGGGCAGTGCTTTGATGTTGCGGGCATACACATCGACCTGCGTGCCGGCGGTATCACGCCGGTAGAAGCCGTTGAAGATCTCCAGCGGACTGGGAATTGGGTTTGCCACAAAATCATGCAGGCGTCCCATCAGGCTGAACTGATCGGAACGAACGCACGTCCCGCTGGCCCCTTGGTCTCCCAGTATAATGGGTGTGACGCCGTCGGGCTGGAGGCCACAGATCTCTAAATAATTGGTGCCGAAGGGACTGCCGGTTACGAATTCCGTGGCGAGCCCATCCGACAGGAATTGAGCGCCATTAATGGTGATCGGGGCGAGTGGCGCGCCGCCGGCGCTGGCGGACCGTTGCAGGAAAGGCCCGACCCGGCTCTTCATTGCACCGTCAAACACGCCGCGTGCCACGCCGACGTCTTCGCTGAAGACGATGTCGCGATTGCCGGCAGAAACGGCGTCGACCGGGAAGGTCTCAACGCCGTAAGGATGCGTCACCGTGTAAATACCGGGCTCGGGAACACCCGCAAATACACGGATACGCGTGAATGTTATCTGATCGCCCACAACCACAGGTCCTACGGAGAAGGCCGCTTCCAGAGCCAGAACCAGGGTAGCCTTCTTGCCTCCCGGCATATCCATGACCGACGTGGCATTAAAGTAAAAGGCCTCGTCGGGGAAGTTGGTCGGAAAACTGTAGGGCGGATCGGGCAGGCCGGGTCCGACCAGTAAACAGGCATTCTGCTGCCCCGCGCCAGGATCGCTGGCATTGGGCAGGCAAAGGTCGAGGACCATGCCGTTCAGATCTTGATACCAAAGCGGAAAACCATGTCCCGCCGGAGAGGGGAGGTTGGTTGGGCCGACTCGCGCCAGGTCGGCGTGTGCGGCTAGGCTTGCCGTGGCGAGTGCAGCGGCAAACAGTGTGCGTTTTAGTTTCATTTTGAATACCTCATACTATGGCGTTTACTTTATTAAGGTTTTTTAGTAGGGCATCGGGCTCGAACTTATGGGTTGTTCTATGAGAATAAATTAAGCAACGCCCATAATTTCGCCTACATAGCGCAGACGCAATAGTTATGCCATATTACACAAGATATTGATTTATAAAATAAAAATTATGTTATGCGCGCTGGAGGAGATTCTTCGGAAGGGATGGCTGTAGTGTTTGGGATACAGAGAAGGATGTAGAAAGCGGCGGTAGGGCTTGTGGAGAGGCGAGACTGTATTTGCGTGCAGGCACCGATTCAAGTGTGAGTACACACGGATCAATTCCATTAAATCAGTCGCTTAGAGAAATTTAAAGGAGGAAAACGGCATTGTCGTTTGCACTTCAGAAATGATTGCAATCGTTTCGATCCTGGCAATGAAGCGGCACTGTGGGGTGAAAAAGAGCAAATCGGAGGTGTAACACGACTAAGATGATTGCCCCTCAGACTTGTGACACTCTTCCCATAGCATCGATTAAAAACAAGATTTATATTTTTAAAATCAATGTCTTTTTGACTTATTTATATTTATTACATGAGAGTGTATCTTGTTTATGAAGCGGCTCCGTTGCGGATTCGTCAAACGAAAACAAAGTAGACTAAAGGGCTATAGACAAGCGGTTTATTTTGTGAAAATATCCGCACAAACTCTATGATTAATAATGACTTAATAAAAGGTTGCACGGCCTTTCGATAAGCACACAAAAAATCTTTGTGAACGAGTACCTATCGAATCGAAGCCGGTCTGGTGCTTTGGCTTTATGTACGTTGACGCACTGAATTTTTCACAACTTGAGAGGACAATTACCTTATATTTTGTGTTAGGGCATGCTTAAGCGCGGAAATGGCGATTCAGGGAAAAAGAAGGTTTGCAATAGCAAGAAGTCATTAAACTCAATGGTTCTGCGGCAAGCGATCACAAGTGAATTTTAAGCCGGTAGCGAGAACTTTTTGCCGTCCTGATTTGCCGTAACGCATTGAATTTATAAAGACGCAGTGCTAGCGAGCTTTGTGTTAAGCGCTTAGAGCGTATGTGATTTTATAGAATCACAAAATCCCCGAGGTTTTATTTTTGGAGATAAAGATATGCCTGGCAAAGAGCGTAAAGTGATTATTTTTCAACCTCCTGATTGTGAAAATGGCATAGCTAAAAATCTAACAGACCTCAACTGGAATGTGCATGTTGCTAACAATTCTGATCAGGCCTCCAATATATTAAGCAACCATGACATCCATGTCGGCTTATGCTTAATCAGTCAATGCAATGAAAATACGTTCCGTATGGAGATCAACCGCTTATTTTATTCATTCAGCCAGATTAATTGGATAATGGGGTTGCCGAAAGAATGTATGCCAGAGATTTTACCTTCTTCCTTAGAAAGTAAATTAATCAATGAATATTGTTACGATTATTTAACTATTCCAATCGAAATGGATCGCTTGGTTTTTGCTTTGGGCCATGCCCATGGCATGGCTGAAATTGCCGCCAGCGCGCAAAAAGGTTTTGCCGAATATGCCTCTAACTATGGAATTATTGGAAGCAGTCCAGTAATGTTAGAGTTCTTCAGGAGACTTGAAAAAACTTACCAAGAAGACTGCTCGGTGCTCATCAAAGGCGAAACCGGAACAGGGAAGGAGTTGGTCGCTAACGCCATTCATTATCATTCAAGCCGCTCCGGGAATACGTTAGTTGCAATAAACTGTGGCGCGTTCCCGAAAGATTTGATTCAAGCCGAACTGTTCGGTTATGAAAAAGGCGCATTTACCGGAGCACAACAGCAAAAAATAGGTCGGATTGAATCGGCTCAGGGCGGGACGCTGTTTTTGGATGAGATCGGCGACCTGCCATTAGAACAGCAAGTTAATCTGTTACGGTTTCTCGAAGAACGAGTGATCGTACGTATCGGCGGAGTGGTAAAGGTACCTGTCAATGCGCGGGTTATTGCCGCTACCCATGTAAATTTAAAGGAAGCCGTGCAAAAAGGAAACTTCCGGGAAGACCTTTATTATCGCCTTCGGGAGCTGGTATTGACAACCCCGCCGCTGCGAGAAAGAGACGGCGACATAGAACAATTGGCTTGGTATTATTTTAATAAATTTACCGCAAATCAAAATAAATATAAGGCGAAAGGATTTAATTCAGATGCTCTATTTGTTTTAAAGAATCACCATTGGCCGGGTAATGTCCGAGAATTAATCAATTGTATTCGCGATGCCGTTGTCATGTCGGAAAACCGTCTGCTGACCCCCGAGGATCTGAACCTTGAAAGACGCGTTAAGGAACGCATACTGCGACCTCTTGCAGAAGCGCGCGCCTTGTCAGATCGCGATATGATTGTCGCCAGTCTGTACCAGTCCAATAATAATGTCAGCCGCGCCGCGGAATTACTTGGTATTTCCCGGGTTAGCCTGCACCGATTGATCGACAAGTACCAGTTGAAATGCGGCACTACGACGTGTGCTTTATGTCCTGATAGAAATCGTTGCCGGTGGGCACAAGGCCTATTTTGATTTTTTCAGCGCTTACGATGCCCGTTTTAAGGTGTTTTATTGTTGGGCCATGATGAGGATTCTGTTCCCGTCATACCCCTTATTTTTTATTCCTCGATGCCCAACTCTTTGATTTTACGGGTCAGGGTGTTCCTGCCATAACCCAGCAAAATGGCCGCTTCGTGCCGTTTGCCGTGGGTGAAATTTAACGCGGCCTGGATCAGGATCGTTTCGACTGTCGGGATCGTTTGCTTGGCGACCTCGTGTTCCTTGGTCAGCAGCTGGCGGTCGATCCAGGATCTGAGCATCGACTCCCAATTGCCGCTTTCCGCTTCCTTTTCCTGGGGCTTGTTCAATAATTCGGGCGGCAGGTCGTGCTGGTGGACCTCGCGGCCGGACGCCATCACGGTCAGCCAGCGGCAGCAGTTTTCGAGCTGGCGGACGTTGCCGGGCCAGTCCAGGCTGCTGAGATAGTTTTCCGCATCCGGGCGCAGGGTCTTGACTTCGGTATTCAGTTCCTGCGCGGCCTGGCTCAGAAAATGTCTGAGCAAGAGCGGGATGTCCTGTTTGCGGTCGCGCAGCGGCGGAATGTGTATCCTGATCACGTTCAGGCGGTGGAACAGGTCTTCGCGGAAGCGGCCCTGTTCGACCAGCACTTCGAGATTCTGGTGCGTCGCGGCAATGATGCGCACATCGACCTTGACCGAAAGATGTGCTCCGACCGGATAAAACTCGCCGTCGGCGAGCACGCGGAGCAGGCGCGTTTGCAGTTCCGCCGGCATGTCGCCGATCTCATCGAGAAACAGCGTGCCGCCGTTGGCCTGTTCGAAACGTCCGGCGCGCCGGGCCTGTGCGCCGGTAAAGGCGCCTTTTTCATGGCCGAACAGTTCCGATTCCATCAGGTCTTTCGGAATCGCGGCCATGTTCAGCGCGATGAACGGGTTTTTCGCGCGCGGGCTGTGCTTGTGCAGGGCTTTGGCGACCAGTTCCTTGCCGGTGCCCGATTCGCCGTTGATCAGCACGGTGATGTTCGAGCGCGCCAGCCGGCCGATCGCGCGGAAGACTTCCTGCATCGCCGGCGCGGCACCGATGATTTCGGGTGCCGACTCGAGCGCGGCGGCTTCTTTCTGGTTTTCCTGCTGCTGGCGGCTGTGCGTGCAGGCGCGCTGGGCCAGTTCGACGACCTCGTTGATGTCGAAGGGTTTGGGCAGGTATTCGAAGGCGCCGCCGTGAAAGGCCGATACCGCGCTCTCGAGGTCCGAATGCGCGGTCATGATGATCACCGGCAGGTCCGGATAATTTTTCTGCACGCGGTCCAGAAGTTCGAAGCCGTCCATGCCGGGCATCCGGATGTCGGTCAGCAGGGCGTCGGGTTTGTCGTGTTGCAGCGCGTTCAACACTTCCTTCGCGCTCGCAAAGCTCATTGTCTGCATGTTGGCTTTCTGCAGCGCCTTTTCGACGACCCAGCGGATCGATTTGTCGTCGTCTATGATCCATACAGTTTCGGGTTTAGTCATGGCCGGACTCTATCGGTAACAGGATGGAAAAGGTGGTGTTGCCGGGTTCGCTCTGGCATTCGATCAGGCCGCTGTGCTGGCTGATCAGCGAGTGCGCGATCGACAAGCCAAGGCCGGTGCCTTCCGGGCGTCCGGTGATCATCGGATAAAAAATCTGATTCATCATTTCGGCGTCGATGCCGGGGCCGTTGTCGGTAATGTCGATTTTGACCGTCAGTTTGTGGCATTTGCGCCCGATTGTGACATTGCGTTTGATGCGGGTTTTGATCCTGATCACGCCGGCGCCGTCGACGGCCTGCACCGCGTTGCGGACGATGTTCAACACGGCCTGAATCAACTGGTCCTTGTCCGCCTTCAGCTCGGGGATGCTCGGATCGTAGTCGCAAAGAATCAACAGGCTGCCGCTGGTTTCGGCTTCGACCAGTTGCCTGACGCGTTCCAGTACCTCATGGATGTTCAACGGCTTTTTGTTCGGCAGTTTGTTCGGACCGAGCATCTTGTCCATCAAGCCTTGCAGCCGGTCCGATTCGGCAATGATGATGCCGGTGTATTCCTTCAGATCGGGATCGATCAGCTCCAGATCCAGAAGCTGCGCCGCGCCGCGGAGGCCGCCCAGCGGGTTTTTGATTTCGTGCGCAAGGCCTCTGACCAGCAGACGGGCGGTGTTTTGTTGCGATAACAATTGTTCTTCTTTCGATATTCTGAGGTGATTGTCTACCTGCAACAATTCGACCAGAATTTCGGTGCGTCCTTCGCCGCTTAAGATCGGCGTTGCACTAAAAGTGATCGTCACGGTCTGGCCAATCCGGTTTAAGCTCAGCGCCCGATCGAGTAGAGGCTCGGCCATCGTCAGTGACAGTTTCAAATTGGCGAGCAGGGCCGGATCGGAGGTCTTAAATAAGTCTTGTGCATTTTGACCGAGCAATTGATTGGCGCTGTCGGCCAGCAACACTTCGCCCGAGGTGTTGATGTAGGCCAGGTTCAGATCCTGGTCGAACAATAAAATCGCGGAATTCAGGTGATCCAGTATCCTTTTATGCATGGCTTGCCCTTAAAATTTAACTCATAGCCTTTCGATCTTTAGTTAAGCAATTTACAGACCAAAGTTCAAAAAAGTGCGAAAAAAGGACGATTAGGGCGCGTTTACCTACTAACCTGGATATTAGCATAGGGCGGAGCAAAAAAAACGCCCCATTATGGGGCGTTTTTTGTCGAGCTACGATGCGGTGTAAACCGGTTTTACAAGCTGTAGTACATATCGTATTCGACCGGGTGGGTGCTCATGCGCAGACGAGTCACTTCGGCCATTTTCAGGTCGATGTAGCCGTCGATCACGTCGTCGGTGAAGACGCCGCCACGGGTCAGGAACTCACGGTCTTGATCGAGTGCTTCCAGCGCCTGGTCGAACGCATGGCAGACTTGCGGGATGTTTTTGGCTTCTTCGGCCGGCAAGTCATACAAGTCTTTGTCCATCGCTTCACCCGGATGAATCTTGTTTTGGATGCCGTCGAGACCCGCCATCAGCATCGCGGAGAATGCCAGGTAAGGGTTCGCGGTTGAATCCGGGAAGCGCACTTCGATGCGGCGGCCTTTCGGATTGTTTACGAAAGGAATACGGATCGATGCGGAACGGTTGCGGGCGGAATAAGCCAGCATGACCGGCGCTTCAAAGCCCGGAACCAGGCGCTTGTAGCTGTTGGTCGAGGCGTTGGTGAAGGCGTTCAGGGCTCTGGCGTGCTTGATGATGCCGCCGATGTAATACAGCGCGAGTTCTGACAGGCCGCCGTACAGGTTGCCGGTGAACAGGTTCACGCCGCCTTTGGAGAGCGATTGGTGAACGTGCATGCCGCTGCCGTTGTCGCCGACCATCGGCTTCGGCATGAAGGTCGCGGTTTTGCCGTAGGCGTGCGCGATATTCGCAATTACATATTTCAACTCCAGCACTTCATCGGCTTTTTTGACCAGAGTGTTGAAGCGGACGCCAATTTCGCATTGACCCGCGGTCGCGACTTCGTGGTGATGCACTTCGACGGTCTGACCCATTTCACCCAGCACTTGGCACATTGCGGAGCGCATGTCTTGCAGCGAGTCAACCGGCGGGACCGGGAAGTAGCCGCCCTTTACGCCGGGGCGATGGCCGATGTTGCCGTCGGGATAGACTTTTTCGGAGTTCCAGCCGGCTTCTTCGGAGTCGATCTTGAAGAAAGAGCCACTCATGTCCGAACCCCAACGCACGTCGTCGAAAATGAAGAATTCATTTTCCGGTCCGAAAAACGCGGTGTCGGCGATGCCGGTGGATTGCAGGTAGCCTTCCGCGCGTTTCGCGATCGAACGCGGATCGCGCTCATAGCCTTGCATGTTTTTCGGTTCGATGATGTCGCAGCGCAGGATCAGTGTCGCGTCGTCATAGAAAGGGTCCATCACCGCGGAGTTTGGATCGGGCATCAGGATCATGTCCGACTCGTTGATGTGTTTCCAGCCGGCGATCGAAGAACCGTCGAACATGTTGCCTTCTTCGAAGGTGTCTTCGCTGATCGAGTGTGCAGGGAAGGTGACGTGCTGTTCTTTGCCGCGGGTATCGCAAAAACGGAAATCGACGAATTTCACGTCGTTTTCCTTGATCATTTTCAGTACATTTTCTACAGACATTTATTGAGTCTCCTAGGATCGATTTGTGTCAAATGGATTAGCCAAACTCAATTACGATAACATTTTTTTTGCCGGATGATCCACAAAAAAATCATTCGTCCGCGCGCTTACGAAGGCACAAAGAAAATTTACTAGGAATGCATCATGTTGGTGCAAATTATGCACTAAAGTAGTGCTTATAGGGGGTTATATCGCTCGTATCGCACACCTGATACGTTTTGCTTGCGCCGTGTTGATGCTATCTTGCTGACAGAATTAAAAAAATCATGCCTGGCATCTTATTTGCTTAAATAATTAATGCAAATTATTAATTTCTTATAGACTCATCAAATAAGGTTATTGCTATGAAAAATCACAGATGCAATGTTCGTTTCAACCTTAAACCCTTGGCGGTGGGAGTCGCGCTTGCTTGCGCACTGAGCACCGCGGAGGCCAAGGGCCTGCTTGAGGCCGAGCGTTTGCTGGAGGCCGCGGGCGATCCGAATGAGAGTAAGTTCATGAAAGACTGGGGGCTGATGGTCGGCGGCTGGGCGAATGCCGGTATTACCTATAATTCGATCAGTCCGGAAAATAATTTCAACGGACCGGTCACATTCGGCGACCGGTCGGCCGAGTTTCAATTGAATCAATTGAATTTGTTCCTGCAACGCGCGGTAGCGACCGAAGGCGACAGTTTCGATGTCGGCTTCCGTTTCGACGTGATGTTCGGCACCGATGCGATCTTCACGCAAGCCTACGGAGTGCCGGCATTTGACGTAAATTCGGGCGTGCCATTGAACAGAAATCACTGGGATCTCAATCTGCTGGGCAGCAACGACAACCGTTTTTACGATCTGGCAATGCCGCAAGCCTATCTGGAAGCCTATCTGCCGATCGGCAATGGCCTGAATATCAAGGCCGGTCATTTCTATACGCCGATCGGTTACGAGACCGTTCCGGCGCCGGATAATTTCTTCTACACGCACGCCTATACGATGCAATACGGCGAGCCGTTCACCCATACCGGTATCCTCGGCAGTTACACGGTCGATGATCATTGGTCGGTGGTCGGCGGCGTCGTGACCGGCAGCGCGACCGGCGGTTGGGACGGCGGCTGGGATAAGCATCTGGGCAATTGGGCGGGCCTTGCCGGCGCGACCTGGACCAACGCGGATTCGGGAACGTCCTTGAACGTGACCGGGACTTACGGCGGCACTTCCGAGCAAAGCAGCAAAGCCTGGGGCATGTACAGCGTGGTGTTGAAACAGGATATTGGCGACAAGACTCATTGGGTATTGCAACACGATCACGGTTTTGCCGATGGCGTCTTAACCGCGAACGGTCTTGAAGACGCAGAATGGTATGGCATCAACACGCATCTGTATTACGACATCAGCGACACGCTGACCGCAGGCGTCCGTGGCGAGTGGTTCCGCGACCAAAACGGATTTCGGGTTTTCGCTCCCGGCCGGGTAGGGGCGGCAACCGACGGCAGCGGCAACAGTTTCGCGGCGGCGGGCAATTTTGTCGCAACCAGTGCACCATCCAGCTATTATGCGGTGACGGCAGGCATCAACTGGAAGCCGGTCAAATGGCTGAATTTGCGTCCGAACGTGCGCTATGACTGGGCGGACGGCGCGCGGCCATTCGGCGACGGCGGAGCAACGACCGGCAAGCTTGACCAATTCCTGTTTTCGGCGGACTTTACGGTCAGTTTTTAATTCGGCAAGACAAATTTAGGCTTCACCAAAATGCGCCTCAGGGCGCATTTTGTTATTAGGGTGTCGGTTACGCTCATTGGATAATAACTACCCTAGACCTGCCAGATTTTTAGTGGGAAGTTCTATTTACGAAAGCCTAAGCAAAGCGTTGTATCGGGGTAGAGCGCTTGCATCCCTTATCGCACCAGAATGGAGCTACCATCGGTAAAATGAACTGCTTTAGTGCACTAAGGCATCGCGTAAGACGTCCGATTGTGGGCGCAGGCGTTTCCCGCTTGCCTCATTTTGCGCCGCCCGCTCGATGTTAAGGCGGATGCTTGCCGGCTGATGCAAATTTCCGCTAACGGCGTTGCGGTAAAAGCGGCTTGGCATAATCATTGCTTTGTTTGATTTGGAATCGTTATTTTTATTCAGCAAGAGGCAATTTATGAAACTGATCACTGCAATCGTTAAACCCTTCAAACTGGATGATGTCCGCGAGGCGCTTTCAGAAATCGGGGTGACCGGCGTTACCGTCACCGAAGTCAAGGGCTTCGGCCGCCAGAAAGGGCATACCGAGTTATATCGCGGCGCTGAATATGTGGTCGATTTTTTGCCGAAAACCAAAGTGGAAGTGGCCGTTTCCAGTGGCTTGCTCGATCAGGCGGTCGAGGCCATTACCCGCGCGGCGGGAACCGGAAAAATTGGCGACGGCAAAATCTTTGTGACCAGTCTGGAACAAGTGATCCGGATTCGTACCGGAGAAACCGGCGATGACGCCCTTTAAGCATTTTAAGTAAGGACCGAATAATGAAACACATGATATCGACTTTGGCTTTTTTTATCCTGCTGGGCTTTGCCGGGCTCTCGCTTGCCGAAAACATCACCCAGGCGGTTGAAACGCAGACGCTCGCGGACCCGGTTAAACCCGCGCTGGTTGAAATCCCGGCCGCGGCAGCGGCTCCGGCCGCCGAACCCGCGGCTTCGGCGCCGGTGACGACCGATAAGGGCGATACGGCCTGGATGATGGTTTCGACCTTGCTGGTGATCATGATGGTGATCCCGGGACTGGGCCTGTTTTACGGCGGCCTGGTGCGCAGCAAGAACATGCTGTCGGTGCTGATGCAGGTGATGGTGGTGTTTGCGCTGATTTGCGTGCTCTGGGGCATTTACGGTTACAGTCTCGCGTTCGGCGGCGAAGGCCTGATCATCGGCAACTTCGACAAGGTGTTCCTAAAAGGCATCACGACCTCTTCGCTGGCCGATACGTTTACCGACAACGTGAAGATTCCCGAATTTATCTTTGTCGCCTTCCAGTCGACCTTCGCCGCGATTACCTGTGCGCTGATCGTCGGCTCGTTTGCCGAGCGCATCAAATTCAGCGCGGTGCTGATTTTCTGCGCGATCTGGTTTACTTTCAGCTATCTGCCGATCGCGCACATGGTCTGGGGCGCCGGCGGTTACCTGCTGGGCAAGGGCGCGCTGGATTTCGCGGGCGGCACCGTGGTGCACATCAACGCGGCGGTGGCCGGTCTGGTCGGCGCCTTTCTGGTCGGCAAGCGCATCGGCTACGGTAAGGAGTACATGGCGCCGCACAGCCTGACCTTGACGATGGTTGGCGCATCCTTGCTGTGGGTGGGCTGGTTTGGCTTCAATGCCGGTTCGAATCTCGAATCCAACGGCGGCGCGACCCTTGCCTTCATCAACACCCTATTGGCCACATCCGGGGCGGTGTTGTCCTGGGCCGCCGGCGAAGCGGTGATCAAGGGCAAGGCTTCGATGTTGGGCGCGGCCTCCGGCGCCGTGGCCGGTCTGGTCGCGATCACGCCGGCCTGCGGCTCGGTCGGTCCGATGGGCGGCATTATCATCGGTTTGAGCGCGGGTCTGCTCTGCCTGTGGGGCGTCAACGGACTCAAGCGCCTGCTTGGCGCCGACGATTCGCTCGATGTGTTCGGCGTGCATGGCGTCGGCGGGATTTTAGGCGCTCTGCTGACCGGCGTGTTTACTTCACCTGCGCTCGGCGGCACCGGGGCCGAGGATTTCTCGATCGCCAGTCAATTGCTGGTCCAGGCTGAAGGCGTCGTGATCACGATCGTGTGGTCGGGCGTCGTCTCTTTCATCGCCTATAAATTCGTCAATATGTTGGTCGGGCTCCGAGTCAGCGAGGAATTCGAACGCGTGGGGCTGGACGTATCGAGCCACGGCGAAACGGCATACCATATATAAGGTATAAAAATGTCATGATCGCCAGTCGGCCGACTGGCGATTTTTTTTTCAGCGGAGGAATGACATGGCCGATGAGTCACTCGCGAAATGAAATAGGGCTTCAGGTTCAGGGTCGATGGCATCCTTTTTTGTTAGCGTTCGGCATAGGGCTGTTTTGTATTCGAGCAAAAATTGTAAATCGATAGGGATTGTGTATGATTGCAGAATCTAGGAGCCATTTTTTTTCGTTATTTGTGACAGAGAGACATTATGAAATTAATCACAGCAATCATTAAACCGTTCAAACTGGATGATGTCAGGGAAGCCCTGTCCGAGATCGGCGTCGCGGGAGTCACCGCGACCGAGGTCAAAGGTTTTGGCCGCCAGAAAGGGCATACCGAATTGTATCGGGGCGCCGAATATGTGGTCGATTTTTTACCGAAGGTCAAGCTCGAAATCGCGGTGTCTAACGACATTCTGGACAAGGCGGTCGAGACGATCGTGAGGGCAGCGAATACCGGCAAAATCGGTGACGGCAAAATTTTTGTGACCAATCTTGAACAAATCATCCGCATAAGAACCGGCGAGACCGGCGAGGATGCCATTTAATTAGTGAGTAGAATGCGATCCAAAAGACTCTTTTTCAGCCTGCTGCTGTTGCCGTTCGCGGCGGAGGCCGCTCCGATCAATCAGGCCAACACCGCCTGGATATTAACGTCGACCGGCCTGGTCCTGTTCATGACGCTGCCGGGTTTGTCGCTGTTTTATGCGGGCCTGGTGCGCAGCAAAAACGTGTTGTCGGTGTTGATGCAGTGCTTTGCGATCACCTGCCTTGTCTCGATCTTGTGGCTGGCCGGCGTCTACAGCCTGATCTTCGCCGATGGCGGCGACTGGCAGAAGCTGATCGGCGATTTCTCGAAGGCGTTTTTGCCCGGTATCGGCACCGCTTCGCAGGTCGGCGAACTGCCCGAGGCGGTTTATTTCATGTTTCAGATGACCTTCGCGATCATCACGCCGGCGCTGATCGTCGGCAGTTTCGCCGAACGCATGAAATTCTCCGCGATGCTCTGGTTCAGCGCGTTGTGGCTGTGTCTGGTCTATGTGCCGATTTGCCACTGGATTTGGGGCGGCGGCTGGCTGGCTGAGTTGGGCGCGCTGGATTTTGCGGGCGGCATCGTGATTCATGTGAACGCGGGCATCGCCTCCTTGGTTGCGGCGTTGGTGATCGGTCGCCGCAAGGGCTTTCCGAGCACGCCGATGCCGCCGCACAACATGACCATGGTGGTAACCGGCGCGGGCATGCTCTGGGTCGGCTGGTTCGGCTTCAACGGCGGCAGCGCGCTGACCGCGGACGGACGTGCCGGCATGGCGCTGTTGGCGACGCATATCGGCGCGGCAGCCGGCGCATTGACCTGGATGACCATCGAATGGGTGCGTTTCGGCAAGCCGAGCGTATTGGGCATCGTGACCGGCATGGTCGCGGGTCTCGGCACGATCACGCCGGCTTCGGGTTATGTCGGGCCGCTCGGCGCGCTGGTGATCGGGGTCGTGGCTGGCGGGGTCTGTTTCTTTGCGACCCAGTATGTCAAGCGCACGCTGAAGATCGACGACTCGCTGGACGTGTTTCCGGTGCACGGCGTCGGCGGCATCACCGGGTCGTTGTTGACCGGCGTGTTCGCTTCGAGCAGCTTCGGCGGCTTGGGGCTGGCCGAAGGCGTCACGATAGCCGGGCAGGTCGGAGTGCAGGCGCTGGCGATCGGGGTCACGATGGCATGGAGTGGGGTATTCAGTTTCGCCTTGTTGAAGCTGATCGATCAATTCATCGGTCTGCGCGTGACTGCCGATGAAGAAGTTCAGGGTTTGGATCAGGTATTGCACGAGGAAACCGGCTACGTCAACTTATAACCTGACGGCGTTTCGGAGAGATAAAAAGGCGGCTTTTCACAGTCGCCTTTTTTATTGGGAAACGCTATGCTAAGCGGGTGAGTGGCTCAAGGAATCGTATGAAGGCTCGAACCCTATTGATCAAGATTTTGCAAGGATTTGGCGTCGCAGGATGCGTGCTGCTTATTTATGCACTGGCCGGCTTTTATGGCTTGCCTTATCTTGTGAAGTCGAGGGCTCCGGTCCTGCTGAAGAAACTGACCGGCAGGCAGTCTTCGCTCGCAGCGGTCGAGTTGAACCCGTTTTTATTCCTTGTCTCGGCTCAGGGTTTTGAACTGCACGAAGCGAACGGCCAGTCCTTCGTCAGTTTCGAGCGTGTTGCGGCGGACATCGATCTGTGGCGGTCGCTGAGGGAGTCCACGCTGACCCTCGATGACGTGCAGTTGATCAAGCCATATGTGCATCTGGCCAAAGCTAAAAACGGCCAGTTCAATTTCAGCGATCTCTTGCCGGCCAAGCAAGAACCTCCTGCCAGTGAAAGCAAAGCCTTCCCGGTGCAGATCGGCCGTTTGTCGCTTTCCGGCGGCAAATTACTCTGGGAGGATGCACAGCTCAAAAAGCCGGTCCGGGAGGAAATCGATCCGATCGATTTGACCGTGGAACAGTTTTCGCTGACGCAAAATCAGCCTTTTCCGCTGCATCTGACGCTGGCCTTGAAGTCGGGCGGCGCCCTGGATTGGCAAGGCAAGGCCGGCATCGAGCCGTTGTTTTCAGCGGGCCGCATCAAACTGGAACGGCTCAAGTTGCAGAATCTGACCGCGATCGCTCTGCAAGATGCGCTCGGTTTCGATTTGCAGGGCAGTGAAGTGCTGGAGGCGGAATACCGCCTGAACTATTCCCCAGCCAAGGGCCTGGAACTTGAGATTCCTAAAAGCCGCTTCGAATTGAAGGATTTTGTTTACGCATCCGCCGAGCCGCAAAGTCTGGCGGTCAAATCCTCCGCGATCACGCTGGAGTCCGCTTATAAAATCACCCAGGCCGGTCAAAAATGGCAGGTAACGGCCGCAAAAGCCGAAGCCAAGGCGTATGATCTTGGGTTGACCGGCTTTGGCCTCGCGAAGGCGGCGCTGAGCATTCCTGAAATGGCGTTGACTGCGGTTTGTCACACCGGCAATGCCGATGGCCAGTTCAATGTCACGGTTCGGGATGGGCAAGCGACGATCAGCGGCAGCGAGCTTTCGGACGGCTTGCAGGACAAGCCGCTGGTCAAAATCGGCAGGATAGTTGGGGAGGGGATGGCCTTGAATCTGCTCAAGCGGTCTTTTTCCGCCGCGGCGATCAAATCTGAACATGCCGATGTTCAGGCCTGGCTGACCAAGGAAGGGACGCTGAACTATCAGGCGCTGTTGCCGGCTAACGAAAATACGTCAACAGCCGCCAAGGCGAGTCCGGCCGAAAAAACTTCGGAGCCTTGGACGCTTGCGCTCAAGTCGTTCGCCTTGACTGATTCCGGCTTGCATTTCGAAGACCGAAGCCAAAGCAAGCCGGTCGTAGTCGAGGTCAAGCCGATCGATTTCACGCTGCGCGATTTTACCGATAAAAACGGCGCAGCATTGCCGGTGCAGTTGAGTGCAATCTTCAATCAGGACGGGCGCATCAAGCTGGACGGCGATCTCGTGATCGCTCCGTTGTCTGCCCGGCTGAATGTCGATGTGCAGGACATCGGTCTCGATAAGTTTCAAACCTATGTCGACCAATTTGCCCGCCTGGATGTGATCGAGGGCGGTTTGTTCGTGAATGGCAAGCTGGATGCGGCGCTTAAGGACCCTGAAAAACCCGACGTCAAGTTTCACGGACTTGCCGGCGTCGATGAACTGATCACCCGTGATCAACTTCAGAACAAGGATTTCATCAAATGGCAAAAGCTGACCTTGAGCGATATTGACGCCGACCTCGCCGCTAACCGTTATACCGCCAAGCGCCTTCAGATAGAAAAGCCCTATGCACGGATCGTGATCAAAAAGGACAAAACGATCAACGTGAATGAAGTGCTATCGACCGGTAAAGCCGTCAGTAACAAGCCTGCCCCCAACGCAACGTCCAAGAAACAGGATGCCGAGCATGCGCCGCCGTTCTTCAGGCTCGATCAAGTGTTGGTGCATGATGGGGCATCCGATTTTGCCGATCTGTCGCTGATTCTGCCTTTCGCGGCCGAAGTCCAGGAGTTGAACGGCGGCGCCTCGGGCATTTCCTCGGAAAAAAAATCGAAGGTCAAGGTGTCGTTGAAAGGCAATGCCTACGATCTGGCGCCGGTCGATGTCAGCGGCGAAGTCAGTCCTTATCGAGGAGCATACGACGTGACGGTGAGTTTTCATGGCTTGCCGATGCCGCTGATCAGTCCTTACATGGTGCAATTTGCAGGTTATAAAGTCGAAAAAGGCAAATTGAATCTGGATTTGAAATATAAGGTCGAGCAGGGCGTTCTGACCTCATCGAACACGATTCTGATCGATCAGTTCGAACTCGGCGAGAAGGTCGAAAACCCGAATGCGGTGTCGTTGCCGTTGGAATTGGCGGTCGCCTTGCTGAAGGATGGCGATGGCCGAATCAAATTGGACGTGCCGGTCACCGGCAGCCTGGAAGATCCGAAATTCAGCATTAGGGCGATCATCGCCGATGCGCTGTTGAATGCGTTGAATAAAGTGATTACATCACCTTTCACGGCGATCGCTTCGCTGTTTGACGGCGGTGAAAATCTGGATCATATCGATTTCAGCCCCGGCAAGTCCGAACTGGACAAGGCCCAGTTGGCCAAGCTCGACGGTTCGGCGAAGGCGTTGAAAGAGCGTCCGGCATTGAGCCTCGAAATCAAGGGCGCGGCCTTCGAGGAACAGGATTGGCCGGCTTTGAAGGATGCGGCGCTTTATGACCAGTTAAAACGCTTGAAGGCGGCCGCGATCTCCAAGAAAGGCGGCAAAAAAGTGCGCGCGGAATATGTCGAGCTTTCGGACGACGAATACAAGGACTATCTGGCGCAGATGTTCATCGAGAAATTTCCGCTGCTCGCGGAACGCTCGCTGTTCGGCAAGCCGCAGTTGAAAGACTCGAAGGCGGGTGATTTTTATGAGGTCGCCAGACAAAAGTTGTTCACGATCATCAAGCCGGAAGAGCAGCGTCTGAAAGACCTGGCCGCCAAACGGGCCCAGGTCATCGCGAAGTATGTCGTGCAGCAGGGCGGCATTGTGCCGGAGCGGGTGTTCATTCTCGATACCGCGATCAATCCGGCGCGGGAAGGGCAGGAGATCGTCTCGCTCTTGTCGCTGAAAGCAAATTGACAGGTATGGTTATGTGGCGTACAGTATTTCTGTACAACAATTTCTCCCAAAATGCCCATGACAATCCAAACCACCTATACGCAAGCCCGCGCTAATCTTGCCACCCTGCTGGACGCGGTGACGGATGACCAGGAAGTGGTCATCATTCAGCGGCGTGGCGCTGCGGATGTCGCGCTGATTGCCGCCGATGAACTCCAGAGCTTGCTGGAAACCGCGCATCTGTTGCGTTCGCCGGTCAATGCGGAACGCTTATTGGCGGCATTAACGCGCGCGCAACAACAAACCACCCCACCCCAATCAGTCGATGATTTGCGGGCAGAGGTTGGCCTTGGCTAAAGCCGGTGACCGGGTTAGCGTCTTTCAACCGGAGTTCCGAGAAGACCTTCGCTTTTGGGTGCAGACCAATCATCGGGTGGCCGTAAAGATTTTGGATTTGGTCGAAGCGGTCATGCGAGACCCTTTTGCGGGGATTGGCAAACCCGAACCATTGAAGCATCTCGCTCTGGGCGCGTGGTCGCGCCGTATCACGGAAGAACATCGCTTGGGCTATTGGGTTACTGACGAGCGGGTGGATTTTCTTCAAGCGCGCTATCACTATATTCGATAACGCGTTCCTACGATCAGACTTTCACTGTATTATCCAGGCAGGGCAATTTCCGCGTCGGTCAAATAGCAGCCCGGGTCCTCGGCCCAGAAGTTGCCGGTCGTTTGCGCGGCCCTGACGCGGGTATTGCCGTTGCAAATCGCCTGATAATCGCAGGTCGCGCAGCGGCCTTCGAGCGGACGCGGCGATTGCTTCAAGCCGTCCATCAAGGGATCGTTTCTATCCATCCATATTTCCGAGAACGGACGCTGCCGGACATTGCCCAGGTCGTAATGCCACCAGAACGTATCCGGATGCACATTACCGAGATTGTCTATGTTCGCGACATTGACGCCGGAGGCATTGCCGCCCCATTGTTCGAGTTTGACCTGGATGTGGTCGGCCTGGTCAGGGAAACGCTTTCGGACCCAATGCAGGAAATACACGCCGTCGGCATCGTTGTTGCCGGTTACGAACTCCCGGTCCTTGCCTTCCTGCATCCACCGGTAACAGGTGTCGAACAGCAAATCCATCGCCTCGCGCGTCATCTGGTAGTGCGCGTCGTCCTTGCGGTTGCGGTTGCCGCGGCCGCCGTAGTTCAGGTGCGACAGGTAAAACTTGTCGATGTCGTAGTCGTCCATCAACTGCAGCAAGGCAGGAAAATCCTGCGCGTTATCCTGGGTCAGGGTAAAACGGATGCCGACCTTGATGCCTTTGTCCAGGCACAGTTCGACGCCGCGCAGGGCTTCATCGAACGAGCCTTGCATCCGGCGGAAATTGTCATGCGTTTGCTTGATGCCGTCCAGGCTGACGCCGATGTATTGATAATCGATCGCGGCGATTTCATCGATATTCTGTTCCGAAATGCGAGTGCCGTTGCTCGAAAGCGCGACATAAAAACCCATCGCCTTCGCGCGCCGGGAGATGTCGAAGATGTCCGGGCGCAGCAGCGGCTCGCCGCCGGACAGGATCAGCACCGGCACTTTGAATGCTTTCAGGTCGTCCATCACCGTGAAGACTTCCTGGGTGCTCAGTTCGCCCGGAAAATCGATGTCGGCCGAGGTCGTATAGCAATGCTTGCAGGCCAGGTTGCAGCGGCGGATCAGATTCCAGATCACGACCGGCGCGGCCGGTTTGCGCGCGGGTTTGATCGGTGTCGGGTCGAGCAGTTCCCGCATGAAGTGGCTGAGTCTGAACATGGTGGCTTAATGATAGAGTAATTGCTTTTATATGAAAAAATATCTAATATAAAATATCTATTTTAGATTAATGGTTAATAACATCATGCAGCTTACCGCATCACAACTGCAATCCCATCATAAAGCGCTGATCGATGCGTTGAAACGTGGTGAATCGGTCGAAATCACTTATCATGGCCAATTGTTGGGCGTTGTGCATCCGGCTAAGACGTCGTCAACGATTCAGGAACAGGAAAATGCAATGGCCGATTTTTTCGGTATGCACCGCGATCTGGATATTGCCGGGGTCGAAGACGAGCTGCGCTACATCCGTAAGGGCCGCAGGAATACATTGCGTGATATTTGACACCAATATCCTGATTTATGCGGATCGCGGCGTCGTTTCGGCAAAAGAACTGATCATGAATACGCCGGAGCGGTCCATATCGGCAGTCACTTATATGGAATACGTTCCATTTTGTCGCAATAAAAGAGAACTTGCCGTTTTCGAAAAAATGCTTGATGTTTTGCAATTCAGCATTCATGAAATCGATCAAGCGATTTCCTATCAAGCTCGGCAAATGACCAGGGAGTACGCGCTGGGTCATGGCGTCGAAATGGGCGATGCATTGATCGCGTCCACTGCTATGGCCAATCGAGAAATATTGTGCACCAGCAATATCAAACATTTCGCGCATATTGACGGGCTGATGTTAAAACAATATTCACTCGATTAGGAAAATCATTTGCTCCGAAACCCGGTCTTTTTCAAAATTTTGGTGCTATAGAGCACATCCGAGCCCAGATTATCCTGGCCCAATATGGCCGCAATCTGTCCGATCTGTTGATCGACCTCTTCCTGGCTCCTGCCGTGCACCATCGCAAACAGATTGTAAGGCCATAACGGCAAATGCCGGGGCCGGTGGTAGCAATGGCTGACAAAATCGAGCCGGCCGATCCTTTGCCCAAGCGCGTCGATTTTTTCGTCCGGGACATTCCAGACCGTCATGCCGTTGAAGCGGTAGCCCAGCTTGTAATGGTTCGGCACCGCGCCGATGCGCCTGATCACGCCGAGCTCCTGCATGCGGCGCATGCGTTCGATCACCTGATCGACTGATAATCCCAACTGTTCCGCGATCGCGTGATAGGGCTTGGCGGTCAACGGCAGGCCGGCCTGGGTCGCGCGCATGATGTTTAAATCGATTTCGTCCAGATTCGACATCAGGCTTCCAGTTTCAGGCCGACGAAATATTCGGTGATCTTCGGCATGTTGTAGACGGTCAGGCCGGTTTCGCGCTCGATGCCGGCCAGCGCCTGTTGCAGTTGTTCGGGCGTTTCGGTCGCGAGCACGAACCACATGTTCAGCGCGTGGCTGCGCGCATAATTGTGCGCGACTTCGGGAAACGTGTTCACGATTTGGGTGACTTCCTCGAAGCGATCCTCAGGCACCTGCATTGCGGCCAAGGTCAATGCGCCGCCCATGGCTTCGGCGTCATACAGCGGTCCGAAGCGGGACAAGGTCTGATTTTTTAACAGGTTATCGAGGCGGTCGAGCAGTTCCTGCTCGCTGAGGCCCAAAGCCTGCGCGGCATCCTGATAAGGCCTTTCCGAAATCGGAAAGCCCGTCTGTAGCGCATTGATGATACGGCGGTCGATGTCATCCATGGGCGAATTCGGCGGACGGGGCAGGGGCGACAGGCCGGTAAAGCGCGCCGCGCTGTTTGAAACAGCGGCGGCTGAACAGGATTTCCCGGTCGAAGGCTTGCAAATCGCAGTCATCGCTGAGCTGCTCGAGCTGCGCGAGCACGGTGCCCCGGTCTTTGCCGTGGATCATGCAGTACAGGTTATAAGGCCATTCGGGGGTGCGCGGGCGCTGATAACACAGGGTCACGAAAGACGAGCGGCTGATGCGGTCGCCGAGCATTTTGACCTGCGCATCCGGAATGTTCCAAACAATCATCGCATTTGCACGGTAGCCGAGCTTGCGGTGTTTGACGATCACACCGAGCCGTTTGATCAGGCCGGTCTGTCTCAGCACCGCCAGGCGCTCGATCACTTCGGCTTCGGACATGCCGAGCGCAAGGCCGATGTCATGGTACGGCCGCGGGCTGATCGGCAGGCCGGACTGGATCTCGGTCAGTAATTGAAAATCGCGTGCGTCAAGCATGGGTCAAATCCAGGCGGAAGCCCAAATCGATATGAAAATCGTTAAGCAGCGGCAGGCGTTGCGTCTTGTAACCGGTTTCGCTCTCGATTGCGTCGAGCACCCGTGCCAACTGCTCGGCTGTCGAGGCGACCGCGACGAACCAGAGATTGAAGCGGTTCTCGCGTTCATAATTATGATTGACTTCGGGATAATGGCTGATGATGTCCGCGGCTCTTTGCAATTCGCTCTCCGGAACCGCCATCGCGACCAGCATGCTGGTGCCGATTTGGTTCGGCGGAATGATCGGTCCGATCCGGCTGATCAACTGACTGTTGCAGAGTTCGGTCAACGCGGACAGCACGGCGTCTTCGCTGACGCCGAGCTGATTCGCGATTTCGAGGTAAGGGCGCTCGACCAGCGGGAAATCGCGCTGAAAATCGTTCAACAGGTGCTTATGCAGATCGGTCAACATGCTTATAAGCCGATTTTATGGGCTCTGGCGCTGAAAAAAATGCCGTTCGGTTTCTGTACCGGCAGGCGGGCGACTTCCTGCAACGTCGCAGTATCGTAAACGACGACCTGATTGTCGTCGCGCAGCGCGACCCAGACCTGTTCGCCGCGCGGGGTGAATTCCATGTGCAATACACCCTTGCCCGGCGTCAACAGTTTCGTCAACGACAAGTCCTTCGCGTCGATTACCAGCAGTTGATTGTTGTCCGGAAATGCGAAATTGACCCAGATTTGCCGCGCATCGGGCCGGGCCATCACGAATACCGGTTGCCCCGGCACCGGAATTGCCTTGACCAATTGCCAGGTTTTTTTATCGATCACCAACACTTCATGGCGGCCGATCGCGGGTGCGAGCAGATAGTCGCCGGCCACGGCCCAGCCTTCCAGATGCGGCATCTTATAGACCGGTAATTTCTCGTCGTGCTTGCCGTAATCGGGCAGGATGCGCTTGACGCCGAGTTCCGGCTGCCACAAATCGAGCAAGGCCAGGCCGGGCTCGCCGAACAGTCCCGCGATGTAATAGTGTCCGTCCGGCGCCATCAAGGCGTCATAAGGCTCCTTGCCGATATTCGGATATTTTTGAATGACCGGTTTTCGCGGATTTTTGACATCCGCTGTCCAGATTTCGCCGGCGTCGAACAGGCTGAACACGAAGCGTTGTCCGGGCGCATCGGTCAGTCCGACGATCTTCGACAGCTTGCCGTCGGCATAGCTTGCCGGAATGTCGGCGACCAACTCCAAGGTGTCTGCCGAGAAAATCTTCACGCCGCCCGGCGTATAGTTCGATACCGCGATCAGCTTGCCGTCCTGCGAAATCGCCCCGCCGATGCTGTTGCCGGCCTGCACGATGCGCTTGTCGATCTTGTCCTGGAGCAGGTCGATCTTGCTCAAGCCGCCGTCGCGGCCGAAAACGTAGGCATAGCGCTGGTCGCGCGAGAACACCACCGAGGCATGCGACAAATCTCCGAGGCCGTCGACTTTGGCGAGTGTTTTATGGGCGGTCGTATTGACGATGACCGCACTGCCGCTTTCGCGTTCGATCACGACGCCGAGATCGCCAGTGGCGCGAAACTCGGCAAAAGCGGACGATGCAACGAAGAAGGAAAGTAAAAAAGCGAGTAGCCGCGTAGGTCGGGCAACGGCTTTATCGTTGCCCGACGTTTGGGGCGCCCGGTGATTAGATGGCATTAGGACAAGCCCAAGGCGGATCGTTCTATTTAAAAACTCAAAAGTCGGGCATAAAAAGCATGCTCGATCTACGCAATTAATAGGCATAAAAAGTAACTCAATCATCCAAGCCAAGCTCTTTGATGACATCAATGAGGTCATGTACGGGTTCTTTACCGTCTCGATAATTTTTAAAAGCAGCGTCCGCTTTCGTTATCGCCTTCTTTTCGGCCAATTTGCCCGATGTTTGGCGGATAATGGTTTTTAATTCGTCGATTTCGAGTGTCGGGTTGCGTTTGTGCAGCATGGAATGGCAGTTTGGACAAACCGGTCTTAAGTCGTTAATGGGATCAACTTGATAGGTTTTGCCAATTTGCGAAACCGGTAGGAGGTGATGAACGTGAATAAAGCCCTTGCCTAATTCACCGTAGGTTTTTTCAAAGTCGAATTCGCAAACCCAGCAAATTGCTTTCCAATGTTTAACGCACAATTCTCTTGCTTTTGAATTTCGTTCGTATGAGTTAACCGTAATTGTGCGCTTAACCCCTTCAAGAAAGCTTTCTGACGTGCCAGTAGGCAACTCTTCTGCGAAGTGTTCATCGCCTGTCAAATTGGATTTTTCCAGCGCCTCAACCAATTCAGGTCGTAGCTGCCAAATAAATTTAGTGCCTTCATCCCACCCATTAAAAAATAAATCCCAAAATTTATATTTCTTATTACTCCTTTCAGTAAAATCTATGTCATAAAGCTTTGAGATTCGGTTAGCGTATCTACCGAGTTCCAAGTTTAATGGGCCGTAATGTGTTCCTAAAATAAGCCCAACTTGACTTGCAGAAGCCTGATGGCTTTCAAATGAATAAAGCGCTTGAAACATAGCAAGATCAAGCTCATTGGTTAATTTACCATTCTGTAAAATTTCCACCCACTGGCTTGATGTTAATTCTGTCGCCATCGCTATTTTCTACAATCGCTTGATGAGGCTATTGTTCGGAATAAACCAAGCACGCGCTTATATCTGCTTCGGTCAACTCAGGGAAATCCTCGATGATTTCGCTATGCGACATGCCGTCGGCCAGCCAGGACAGCACGTCATACACGGTGGTTCTCAGTCCTCTGATGCAAGGTTTTCCGCCTCTTTTGCCGGGCTCCAAGGTAATAATGTCGTGATAATCGGTTTTCATCGAATACGCTCTACGGGATCAACGATATTATTTGTTAAGCAGGAGTCTCACCAGCCACAACGCTTCATCGCGATTCATGAAAGGCTGCCACGGCGGCATCGGCGTGCCCTGGCGGCCGTTCAGAATCGTATCGGCCAGAAAATCATCCGGTTTTCCGGCCAGGGTTTCCGGTAGCAGGGCAGGGCCCATGCCGCCTTTCAAAGTCAGACCATGACACGCTCCGCAATCCTGTTTCAACAGGTCGCGGAGCGCTTGCTGCCGCTCGGCCGAAATTTCGCCGCCCCATGACGGCAATGTCACCAGCAGCAGCGGCAGCAGTTTCTTGATCATGGATTGGCTTTTTGCCGGGCGTAATAGGCCGCGACATTCTCGATGTCATTATCAGACATCGATCCCGCGATCGCGTTCATGATGTCCGACTTGCGGGTCTTGTCCCGGTACTGCTTCAACGCCATCTGCAAATACTCGACATCACGTCCGGCCAGCGATGGAAACGGCGCGTCGGCCGACGGCGTTCTAAGGCCGTGGCAATGCGAGCAAACCTGGGCCGCGCGCGCTTGGCCCGCATAAATGCTCGCGGCACTCGCATTAGACGCGGCGAAAGTCCCCACCAGCAGAGCGCCGGTAATGATCAACGCTCTCATTGCTTGGCTCCTTTCGATTCTTCCGGAGACAGGCCGCGGGTGATGTATTTGACGCGGCCGTGCGAGAAGATGCCGGCCGGGCTTTCCATCGGAATCGCGGCGACTTTTTCCAAAGAGGTCGAGTCGAATACCGCCACTTCGTCGCCGTTGTAGCCGGCGCTGACGTACAGATATTTGCCGTCGGCGCTGTATTCAGGGAAGTAGGCATGGCCGCCGACATCCAGCGTCTTGACCACTTCCAGCGTTTTCTTGTCGATCAGCTGAATCGTGCGCGCGCGTTTGTCCTTCGAAATGATGTCGACCGCGACATAAGGCGCGTTTTGGTGCGCGGCCGGCGATTCGGTGCCGCCCGACACAGGCACTTGCTTGACGACTTCCATTTTGTCCAGATCCCAGACGCTGACGACCATCTTGTCGCAGTCGCCGAAGTTGGTGCCGAAGCCCAGGGTGCGGCCGTCGACTTCGACTGCTGCGCCGCCGCCGACATGCGGCACGCAGCCCGCGTCGAGTTTCTTGATGATCTTGCGTTCTTTCAGATCGATCGCGGTCACGATGCTGTCGTCATAGGAGGCAACCATCAGCTTGGTGCCGTTGTGCGTCAGGAACGCATCGTGCAGATGGCGGCCGACGTTTTCGATCTTGGTGACCGGGAAATCGTCCTTCAGATCGACGATCCAGACCTGACCGGCATTTTCCAGCGCAATCGCCATGACGTCGGCGTATGGCGTACCGATTACCATGCCGGAGTCGGAAGAGACCAGATTGCCGTCAGGATCGACGCCTTCGAGTTCAAACGTTTTCAACGGCTCCAGTGTGTCGGCGTTCAGGATCACCGCATTGTGCGGCACATAGGAGCCGGCCATGATGTATTTGCCGTCGCGAGAGACGCCGAGGCCCGGTCCGTTGAAACCGGTCTTGATGCTGCGCACGACCTGCATCGAATACAGATCGACCTTGAAAATTTCGGCGGTGTCGTTCTTTACATAAGCCCAACGCGGATTGACCGGGTTGTAGTCGATGATGTGCGCAGCCGCTCCAGTCGCGATCTCGCCGATTTTCTGATGGGTCTTGCTGTTGATGAAAACCGCTTTCGAGCCTTCGCCGCGGCCGTATTTGCCGCGCGCCGCGACGCCGATCACGTCATCCATGTTGTCGATCGCATAGGTCGGCTTTTCCGGCAATTTGCTTTCGTCGGCCACCAGCACCTTCAGCGAGGCTTTGATGTCGTCGATCGTCCACGCCGGGTTATCCAGCTTCGGCGTCGATTGCAGATGCTTGACCAGGCCGCGAATGTCGTCATCGGACAACTTACCGTAGAACGGAGGCATCAGCGTGTCGAAGCTGCCGGTCATTACGATCGTGCGCAGCGCGGTCGGGCTGCGGCCTTTCAGGGTTTCGTTGTTCAAGGCCGGCGCCAGAAAGCCGCCGTGATCGGAGCCGTGGCAGCTTGCGCAACTGTCCTCATAGAGCTTATGGTATTTTTTTGCATCATCGGACGTAGCCTGTGCGCCGAGCGGAAATAGAATGGCCGCAATACTGGCGGCGAGCGTGGTGGATAGAAGCAGTTTGGCGGTTTTCATTCTTTATTGTTCTCCCGGGTGTGGTATCGAATCGATATTAACATCAATGAATAATTAGTTCAAGCCGGATATCGATCATTTGTGCATGGCATCGCTGTTATGGGTTCAACCGCGATAAGGGTAGGACTGCTTGATGACAGCAAACCGCCTTGCTGCCGGATTGGTTAGACCATTATATGTAATTTAGCTTCTCGTTTCATGCGTTTGAACGCATAGGGAAATTTTCCCGTACCACTCGATGTCATTTGAGGGATATGAGGGGCGAACGAACAATGTCAAAAGTCTTTGCGAGAGGAAATATGGAGCAGGCGATCGGATTCCATTTTAACCACCTGGTAGCATTCACAGGCCCGTGCCTCCAATCCCGGCCTATCCAGAACCGTGATGTGTCCTCGTCTATAGTGAATCAACCCCGCACGTTGCAAATTCCCGGCCGCTTCCGTAACGCCTTCCCGGCGAACGCCCAACATATTGGCAATCAATTCATGGGTCATATTGAGCTGATTCGAAGAGAGCCGATCGAGACTGAGCAATATCCAGCGGCATAACTGCTGGTCCACCGAATGATGCCGGTTGCAGGCCGCCGTCTGTGCCATCTGGGTAATGAGCGTCTGGGTGTAGCACAGCAACAAATGATTCAGCGCCCCGTAGCGACGCCCCCCGGAGCGTCCGAATTCCTTCATCAGCATAGACGCATTTAAGCGATAGGCATAGCCTGCGCTTTGCACAACGGCTCGATTAGGCATGCTCAGTCCTCCCATGAAAAGAGGGACGCCGATGAGGCCATCGTTTCCGACAACGGCAATCTCGCTAGATGCGCCATTCTCCATCACGTAAAGTATGGAAACGATGCTGTTGGTTGGAAAATAAGCGTATTGCAACTTTTCCCCCGACTCGTAAATGACTTCACCGAGCGGCATCGGGACCAGGTTCAAATTAGGCAAAAGCCGCTCGAATTCGACAGCGGGCAGGCAGTTGAGAAGATGATTTTGCCGAGGATTCTGTAAGTCATTCATAAGCAAGGTTATCAATAGGCTAAAATCTAAAGCCCTCTTCCGAGGGGAGCAAATGAAATCTTTCTACGGCAGGCAAGGGCCAGACGCACGCCGGCGGAGTGTCACCAATGCGGCATCACTTGTGTGATGGCGAGAAGTAAGTCTCAATTCATCCGCATTCAAGGCGCACAAAAAATTGCGAATCGTGCCAGAGTCAGTCGTGCCATACCACTGCGAGTCCAATAACGTGTTGCAACTAACGCATGAAAAACCAAACCAAAAGGATTAAAGATTTGTCGCTTTAATCTAATCTTAACAAAATATTAAGAGGTGCACATCTTTTACTATTCAAGCCGCAAAATTGGACGACTTTACTCGACATGAGATGTTGCCACTGGCTGGCTGAGCCTAAGCCGGCGTTAGGGGCGGCTCACAATAGCCGCTGCTCCTTGCTAAGCAAAAATTTTTATGTGCGGAACCGTACCGATTTTATTAAGTCTTATCTTTACCTTAAGGCGTGGCGTAAAGCATTTAGCCGCCTTGAGAGATGAGAATTAATTTTGAACAAGGAGACGAGCATGAGCTATTTAGAAAACGAGAGTTATCGTATGGACGAATGTAATCTGAATGATGAAAGTCCGAGTCCGCAACAGGGGGATACAGCTCTACGACTTAGCAACGATTTGGCTATCGAAACGGTTGCGGTGATAGGTCTCGGTTACGTCGGTCTTCCGCTTGTCGTTGAATTGGGTAAACATTTTCGTACGGTTGGGTTTGATATTGCGGAGTCTAAAGTCGAGTCCTGTAAGAAGGGTGTTGATCCATCGCATGAACTGCCCGATGAGGAAATGCGTGCCGCAATACATGCAGAATATTCCACTGATCCCAGTATCTTGGCTGAAGCGGATATTATCATCGTAGCCGTGCCTACACCGGTTGATGCAGCACATAACCCGGACTTTAGCCCTTTAATAGGCGCAAGCCGATGCGCGGGCCAAAACATGAAGAAAGGCGCGCTGGTGGTTTATGAGTCCACGGTTTATCCAGGTGCAACCGAAGAAGTTTGCATTCCGGTTTTAGCGCGCGAGTCGGGCATGAAATGGAAAGAAGATTTTTTTGTGGGATACTCCCCTGAGCGAATCAATCCCGGTGACCGCGAACATACCTTGACTAAAGTTCTTAAGGTGGTATCGGGCGATACGCCGGCAACACTTGAGAAAGTGGCTGCTTTATATGAAAAAATCGTGGAGCCTGGAGTCCATCGCTGCTCTAGCATCAAGGTGGCTGAAGCGTGCAAGGTGATCGAAAATACCCAGCGCGACCTGAATATTGCTTTAATGAATGAGCTGGCAATCATTTTTGATACGTGTGGCATCGATACGACCGAGGTGTTGCAAGCGGCTGGCACTAAATGGAATTTTTTGAAGTTTAAACCGGGTCTGGTTGGCGGGCATTGTATTGGCGTCGATCCTTATTACTTGACCTATAAAGCCGGGATGCAGGGTTATCATCCGCAAGTCATTCTTGCCGGCAGACGCATCAATGACGGCATGGGTAAGTTTATCGCGGAGCAAACCCTCAAAAGCATGATTGCGTGCGGCAGTTATGTGAAAGGCGCGAGAGTTAATATATTGGGACTGACTTTTAAAGAGAATTGTGCCGATTTACGCAACTCCAAAGTCATGGACATCATTAAGGAGTTAAGAAGCTATGGCGTAGAAGTTTTTGTACATGATCCGTATGCTGATCCTGATGAGGCGATGCAGGAATATGGGGTGCGTTTACTCCCGTGGGAAGACCTGCCAAGAGCGGATGCCATTGTGTCTGCCGTATCTCATAAGCAATTTACATCGTTTTCAGTTGAGGATTTTCAGAAAAAGCTGATTAAGGGAGGCTGTTTTATCGATGTGAAGTCCTTTTTTAATCCAATTGAATTTGAACAAGCAGGGATCAAAGTATGGAGGCTTTAATTGTGTCATTGACGCACGGATAACCTATTATCAATAGATGCTGGCGTTTGTTAGCTCGGGATACTCGCATAGATTTTACCCATATGGTAGTTTTTCTTGCCCGAATGAATTTCTCACAATAGATTTGGAAAGGAGAAAAATATGAATGCGTTTAGGAGTTTGCCGCAAAAGCGCAGGGATTCCAAGTGTCGTATTGTCATTATCCCGAAAAAAATGAAGAAAGTAATCGATGCACGTGTGAGAAAGAATTTGGATGAGATGTTGTATCAACTGGCAAAGCAAAAAGGCATTACCATACTAGAAGGCCATTTGATGCGAGGCTATGTGCGTATGCATCTGAATGGTCGTCCAAAAATAGCTGTAGCGAGTGAAGTTGGCTATTTGAAAGAAAAGGGGGGGATGGTCATGACCGGGAAATTGAGAGGAAGGCATGAAAGCTTCAACGGAACAGAATTTGAAGAGCAAGGGAGGGGCGTTTCCACGGTAGGTTTGGATGAAGTTGTTGTTAGAGAATATATGCGTGACAAAGAAAACGAAGATGAATATTTTGTGCAATCCAGCTGGATATGAAGGTTCGCGTGCGTGCTTGGAAAAAGGCCGGATCATCACCTCCCTCACTAACCGCGATATGAGTCGGCGCGTGTCGAAACGTTGGATCAACACAACTTGCATCACAGTCTTTAGAGGTCCGCCAGCGCTGACGCTCTGCTCCTTGCTGAATGCCTCCGCGGTAAAAATCGACTCAGCAATCCGGCAGGTTTGCTAAATCGCCGGTCATTTTGCCGGTTCACCGCGATTGGCGATACCGAATGGAATATGCACCATCGGAATATCCAGGCCGCTGGTCGAAAGATGGCTTTTCTGGTCGTCGAAAAAGATGTGAGGCTTGAATACGGTCAGGGTGCAGTCTTTTTTCATGCCGCCCAAAAACGAATCAGGTTGGTGTGGCGGTCAGCGGACAATTTGATTGGCAAGCGCTGAATGGCCTAAAGCGACGGGAATGCGCTTGGGTTTGCGATTGGGTTTGCGGGTCAATTTTGGCCGCTATTCGAAAGCAACGGTTGAACGGATTTTGCTATGAATTTTTTCGTGCCTTTCGTGGACAATGCGTAACATCATCTTGTAAGACGAATTGCTCAAAAACAAAATTGCCGACAAGTTGAGCCGGGGTGTTTTTTTGCGTGTTGGCCTTGTCAAACTGCAACACGATGAGCTGGCGGTAATCGCGGTGGTTGAAGTGTAAGCGTTCAACCGTACCGCCTATAAAATAATTTTCGTCTGTCGCATCCTGTCCTTTTTTTGTCAGGAGTTTTGGCATGGCTATCACAGCGAAATGGCGTCAGCATATTGAAGCGTGGCAACGTAGCGGGCTATCACAAGCCGCGTATTGCGCCGAGCGGCAACTCAATG